>Ga0180889_1151_pt1 | contig 40890 bp, 58 predicted proteins | sample Deesub1362A_J573_FD_124182 | JGI IMG/M metagenome (GOLD analysis project Ga0180889, IMG submission 124182) | Thermoplasmatales archaeon JdFR-43
ATCTACTGCACAAAGCCCGACTGTGATCGCAGCGTCAACAGCTGCATCTGGGGTGGCTGTGCCTGTGAGCATGCGAGGTTCGAGGAGGTCGATGCCAAATGATCCTCCTTTTTGTTGGAGAAGAAGATGCAAGAATCGTCGATCTCAGCAAAGCAAACATCATAGAACTTGACAAAGAAGTGCTGAGAGTAATTCTCATTGACGATATCTGCGAATTCGCTCTTGACGACGGAAATGAACTCCCTCTGGATGTGGTGGTAAAGCTTGCAAATTACCTTGCCACCAACAAAAACAGAGAATATCTCGTGGTGAACTTTGACGCCCTCATAAAGGAGATAAAAGAAGAGATGCTGAGGAGGGCTGATGCCTGATGCCCGAGTACTACCGAGAGATCAAACTCTTCAAACACTCGTTCAACTTCTACTACGATTCTAAGCAACATAGATACAAGATAAGCATAGACTACGGTGAAAAGTACATCGATGTGACGAGAAAGGAAGGAGAGACAATTTTCAAGTTCCTCAAACAGTTAAAGGAGTTCCTTGAGAGTCGAAGAAACATTCGAGATGGGTCCATTGTCGAAGAAGATTTCGACACCCTGGAAGACAGAATGGACTTCGAAGACGAATGGGATTCTTGGGAGAAGGATCAGCTTGCTGAGGAAATTGCAATGGGTGATGCCTGATGCCATTCTACTGCAATGAGTGCGGAAGGAGGCTTATCTCTGAAGATGAAGCTGTTCAACACTTTATCGAAGCGCACCGTGATGTCTTGCTTGCAATGTTTATTGTGGAGGAGGGTGATGTCATATGGATAAAAAACTGGAGGAGCTAATACTGGAGGAACCCAAGAAAATCAGCAAAGAAGAGCTGGATGAAGTCTACGACGCATACAAAACTATAGAGCGCTTCTGCGAGCACATGAAAGAGCTGAGCTTTTACCACCTGGACTACTCCACAGAATCACATGCAAAAGATCTGAAGAGAGCTCTTAGAGCAAATTTGATTCTTCTGCTTCGGTCGATTGTCAAGAAAAAGAGTATGTACTTGGATTTTGAGCCGGAAGATCAACGAATCTCTGCTTCCCATTTTCAAGCTGCCGAGAGATGTTGAGGATAAGATCAGATAGTTCTGTGGTGGGGTGATAGCGTGCAGTCCCTCCAGCTCCCCCTGAGGAAGCTCAAAATAGACGATCAGGAATTCCTCGACTGGCTCGGTAGGATCCCAGAGCCAGAACGCCACAGGCACAGCCCCGACTTCTTGGCTACACTTTTCATCGTCAAGAAAGCCATCGAGGCGGAGGTGTAGTTTGTGAACTGCTCAAGCTGCGGCAACACCAGCTGCTTCGAACCCCTTGACGACAACACCTACGTCTGCTGCGAATGCGGCGCGGTCATCGAACCTGAACTGACAATCCCGCTCGGCGAGACATGGAGCGGCTTCGAATTCATCAAAATCCGCAAATACAAGCGAAAGCAGGGCTACAAAATCACATTCATCCGCAGATACTGGAGCGGCAAATACCGCACACTCGCAACAGAACAAGCCCAGACAGCAGACGAAATCATCCAGAAGATCAAAGAGAACCTACTCCCGATTTTCGAGATTCCAGAGAAGGTCAAAGAGGAGATCAGGAGATTTTGCGGGGAAAGAGAGGTGATTGCAGCATGCCGGATTTGAAAACAATAAAAAATCAGTCCACTGAGACAGCAATTACCCATCTAAAGATCAGTCTTTCATCCCTTAAAACAGCAACCTTAATCCTCGCAGATAACTATCCGCTTCTTGCCAACCGGCTGAAGAACAACTACGAGGAGATTAAGGACATTGTAGTGCTTTTGGAGAGGAGGACTATTGATGAAAAGCGATTTGAGGAGGGAGAGCCATGTCCGGATCTTGGAAACTAACAACCTACTGCTCCGAATCCCATTGCCTGCACTACCACAAGGGACACTGCCACTTCGACGGCTACTGCGCGAGGAAATCTTACAGGGCGTGATAGCATGCATGTCACCCTCAAAGAGGTCTCAGCCAAGGAAACCCTGAAAGACAGCACCTTCAAGGCCAAGCTTGAAGGAGAGGGCATCGTCGATATAACCATAACCATCAAGGCGGAAACTGCTGAAGACCTCAGAGATGCAATTCCTCTCCTGCAAAAGGGAGCTGTTTTCGAACTGAAACTCATCCCGCTCCAGAGAGAGAACTACTCTCTCAGCGATTTTCAGATCCTCGAGGGGGCTGATGCTTAGGTGATGGATGATGCCAGATCCAAAGCGCTTCTGCCGCTGGGATCTGCCACCTAAGACCGACAAAGAATGGGAGTGCCGCTACTGCGAGTTCCGCGACATCTGTTCTGTCGAGGAAGTCCACTCCCAGCGGGATAATGTTGCGATTTTGCCTTCTTCGTCTGCACACCTCCACTCTCGCCGTCCACCACATCCCGAAACTGGGAGTGGGCATGATATTGGAGCAGAGGGATGATGCTTGATGTCTCGGAATGTTTACATCTGTCCGATATGTGCAGGGAAGTACCACAAAGTCGAATCTGTCCCATTTGAGTATGGGTTTGGAATTGAAAAGACACTCATAGATGGAAAAGAAGCTGAACAAGTGATGTTTCCACCATCGAGACTCAGAAAGTGCATAGATTGCGGTAAGAAGACCAGATATGCGTGGAGAATTAGAAAGTGAGGAGGGCTGATGCCTGATGCCCCTGCTATTCAAACCTGAACACGTCAAATTGATCCTGGAAGGCAAGAAAACGCAGACTCGCAGAATCTGGAAGAGGCCGAGAGTAAAGGTAGGAGGAGTTTACAGGGCCAAAACAAAGCTCTACTCGAGCGAATATTTTGCGTTGATCAGAGTTACTGGTCTGCACAAAGAGAGACTTGGAGATATCAGCGACGAGGACATCAAAAAAGAGGGATACAACTCTTTAGAAGAGTTTAAGCAGGCTTGGGAGTGCATTTACGGTTCTTGGAATCCAGAACAGGAGGTCTGGGTTGTCGAATTCCAGCTGATTCCGTGGTGGCTTGCTGGAATATCATTTGGATTAGCGGCGATTCTGAAACCACAGGAGGTTGATCCTAATGAGCTACCTTAAACTTCTTGCTGTGCTTTTAGTTCTCTGGGCTATTGGAGGAGCTCTAACATATCCTGTGGGAGAGAGCATAGTGGTGGATCAAGATAGAGTTCATTGCTCACTCAAAGATGGAGAAATCTACTGCCAAATAGATCCAGGAATCTACATTAAACCACATTCCTTTCATCTGAAAGAGAGCGGCAAAGTAGAGATAGTGTACTATCCTTCTTCATTCCTCAATGAGTATCAGTGGAGAGTCCTAGGGATACTCTTTTTTGCATTGATTCTTGGTATGGTGTTCTTAATTTGGCTTCTTGAAGAAGATAGCAGCGAGAAAACTAAGCAAGAGGAGGTTGATTCTTGTGATCCCTGAGGCAACGAGCAGATTTACATATATCTCGTTCAACACGAGCGACTACTACTATTACGGAAAAGAATACGTAGATCTAACATTCTCCATTGTGATGACGACTTTAGTAATATTGCTTGCTGTTGCTGTTCTGGGTTTTTATATTGCTCTCCGTCCTTCTACGGATTTGGAGCGTGATATCAGAGCTGTTAAAGCCTATCTTCTCAAATTCGGAAAAGGTCTCGCTTACATCGGCGTCGGATTGGCCATTTTCGCATTCACAATTGACGACAAGTGGATGGCCATCACGGGGCTGATTATGGCGGTTGTCGGATTGCTGCTGAAAGATTTGAAGGAGGTTGATTCCGATGCGCTGCCTTCTCTGCAACACTGAAACTCAGGATGGCCTGATCCACGAAGGCAGAGTGATCTGCAACACATGCCTCGAGAGACTCAGCGAAGATCTCCCACTCAAGAAAATCCGTGCCCTGATAGAGTACATCTCATACCTCGAAGATGCCAAACTCCTCCTCGAGTCAGCGAGCAGATTCGACTTCGCCACAGACGATATCCAGAAAGCAATCTCCATCGTCAGGGATCTCCTCGATCGCCTCACCGTCAGGCTGGTGAGAGCATGAAAAGTCTCTACATTGTAAAAAGAATCAATGAGACGACTTATGAGGTCTACCCTCTTCCACAATATCTTGATCCGATTTTTTATGGTCTACTGATACTATTTGTCTTTCTCATCATCTCTGCAGTGTATTTAGTACACAGAGAACAGAAAATCAAGAAAGAAAGAATCGCAGAACTTCAAAGGCTGAATAATATTCTTGAAAGACTTGAGAAGAGATTTAAGGAGGATGATGACCAGTGAACCGCACCAAAATCGAGTGGACCGATTACACTTGGAACCCTGTGACTGGCTGCCTGCACAGCTGCTCCTACTGCTATGGTCGCAAGATTGCCAACCGATTTAGGTCCATATTCCCAAATGGGTATAAGCCCACATTCCACCCTGAGAGGTTGGAAGAACCTTACAATCTCAAGAAATCGTCAAAAATTTTCGTTTGCTCAATGGGTGACCTCTTCGGCAACTGGGTTCCTGCAAAGTGGATCAAAGCCGTAATCAAGGTCGCCGAAGATAATCCACAGCATATTTTCCAGTTTTTGACAAAAAATCCAGCAAGATACGAAGAGTTCAGATTCCCCAAGAATTGCTGGCTTGGAACCACAGTTACGAGTTATTTAGATCAAGATAGAATACTTCAATTACCGAGATACGAAGAAAACTATAGAACTCTTAACTTCGTAAGCTTCGAGCCTCTTCTTGGTGAAGTTTATCTCGAAGACTGGATTTGGGGTTACATTGACTGGGTAATCGTAGGTGCTCAAACCAACCCGTACAAACCGCCAAAGCCAGAATGGGTCAAACACATTATCCTTGAAGCAAAGAAGGCTGGAAAACCGGTTTTCCTCAAGAATAACCTCCGCTGGCCCGAGAAGATTCAGGAGTTTCCGCTAAGGAGGTAAACAATGCCTAAACTCAGATTTCCATCGAACGTGGTCGTACTCACATCAAAACTCGCTGGAATACTTGCAGTAACTGAGTCCGTACATGTTGGAATATGGATCAACACACCTGCAGGCTTAGCAGTCTTTGTTTCTGGATTCTTCCTGATATTTGTTGAGAGTGAGCCAGGAATATTCAAGTTTCCTCAAACTCTACCCACTTTTTTCGCAAAGGCAGCTGGGATAATAATACTCAGCCTATCTACCGTGATTGCTGGAATTTTGAAGTTAAGTCAGACCACCGTGGTTGCTGGAATACCATTCTTCACTCAAACAATTGTGCCAGATATCATTGGTTTCACCATGTTCTTTGCTGGGTGTTTCGCCATATTCGTTGAATTTGAAGGGCATGACACTCAGGGCTAGACTCCTCCAGCTCCTGCAGGAAAAACCCCGCACCTTGGAGGAGTTAGCCCAGCTCACCGGCCAGTCCGTCCCAACAATTAAATGGCATCTTATAGGCCTACCTATTCGTGAAGAGCAGCATAACGGTTTAATCCTTATTTTTTTGGTTTCAGATTCTTATTCCAGCAATTCTATGAATCTTATAAACTCACCAAAAGGTGACAGTGGATACGGGTATGTGAAATGTCACCTTAAACCGTCACTTTCCGATTTTATTTCAACCAATGAATGTGAAACAAAAACGCCTCAGAAACCTCAGATCACAAAAAGAGGCCGAAAGAATAGGGGTTCACATAAAGGTGAAATACCCCTATCCCAACCTTCACCTTTAGCATCACCGAAATGTGAAGTACCCCTATCATGGGCCTCCCTACTACACAAAATAAAGAAAGGTAAAGACAAAATAACTCCAAAAATCATCTCTCTTATCTCCAGAAACAACGGACAAATAGCACACAGGACAATAGCTAAAATCCTAAACCTCGACAGGAGCACAATAACAAAGAGGATAAACAAGCTTGAAAAACTCGGAATACTCCGCAGAATACCCTCCAGACCTCGCAAGTATGAGGTTGACTCCAAATTTTATGGAATGCTAAATGGTGAAATTTCACCTTTCGATGCCACCCCTATCCCGCCCGCTGACAACGGCTATTTCCGCGTTCACGGCTTCCAGCGCATCTTCCTGATGGTGAACTTTCACCTTGAAAATGTGAACATCCCCATGCTGAAATCCGAACTCTCCAGAAAGTACGGCTGGAGACTCATCAAAACCGTGAAGAGAAGGGGTTGGGAATCCTACATCTTCGCCCACACAGACTACCCAGAACTGAAAATCGAACTCACCAAGCGAACAATAATCGTCTCACCCATGTTTAAGAACTCCTTCCTTATCTCCTTCGACGACTTTCCCGAGAATCCATCTGATCTCAAGCAAAGACTCGAGGATTACATCCAGAAAGCTGCCGAACATTTCGCCCACGCCCTCGGTTCCACTCTTAACATCTCCATCAACATCATCGACAGGGGCTGGGCTGGCGAGAACCCCATCAGCCCAAAAGCCAAAAAGAAGGAAGTGAAGAAAATAAACAAACCCGAGGTAAGTTATATCGACCCAGACGGTATCATCCACAACGCTGAGGAGAAATACGGTAAATTCTACATCAACGACTTGGGCTGGTTCATCGACAAATCCCTGAAAACAGAAGCTGAGCTCGAATTCGAAAACGATGAAACTGAAGACTCAATCGAGAAAGGATCCAAATTCAAGAGGATGGTTGAAGCTCTGAACGATCACGAAGTCCTCGAGGGCTTAAAGAGAATCGGTTCTGGTGTCAATGATGGCATCAGCTCTGAACTTAAATCAATGATCCAGAACCTCCATACCCGCATCGACCATCTTGAAGCTCTTGTAAATGCAGATCTCTCCCAATCACAGAAATTCTACCGCATGTTCACTTTCTTCGTTACTCTACTGGACAGGGTTTTGTCACTCTTTGCTGGCGAGAATATAGAGAATAAAACGAATCCGAACCTTGTCCAGGAAATTATGTCTGCCATGGACAACATCATGAAATCTGGATGGGGTGTTGAGGATGGATGAGCTTGTTATGTGGATTGTTTTGAAGACAGCTGAAGAGCTGTTTGGGATAGATAGAAGGAACTTCAAAATATTGGAGTTGAAGGAAACAAGTTATGGCTTCTCTTGCCATCTATGCTTAGCTACTTCACTGGAGTTCAAAGCTGATGATGAAGCTGTGCAAGTATATCCACATATCGCTTTCGTGAAGCTATATCCCCGCAAGAACACAGTCCGTTTGGTCTTCAACTTCAGCTACGCAAGATTCAGAGATTTCTTCGGTAAGCTCGGCAAATACGAGTTTAGTCTGAGCCTGCCACCGGACATAGCACACATCCTTCAGAAGGGCCGTAAGAGGTGATTCTGGTTGACCATTGCTCCTCCAACTCCACCGAAGTGAAACTATGACAAAAATCAACCTCTTGGTCTCAATCCTACTCGAAAAACGTCATTTCACCTTCAACGAAGTTTTCACCATCGCGGAACAGATAACCAACAAGCAGACGGCCAACTACATAGCAATTGAAGCCCTTTACCGCATAACAAGCCGTCACAGGCCTAAGATCGTCATCCGCTAATTTTAGATATACTTAACCGTCAGCAAGTGTTGGAGATAAACCGACGTTCCGTCAAAAACATCATCAAAAACAGGTTCATCGTCGTAGTACGCTCTAACTACCCACATGTATTTAGGCATCGGAATGGTTAGTACTTTTATTTTATTATTAATATTTTTACTTAATAAATATTCTTTATATTTTTCTATCCAAGTCAAGAACAACTCCAAATCGATGTCCAGTTCTCGTTTTTCAATCTTCTTTTTAAATTCACGGTAGTACGCGTATATTCGTGGGAACGTTAGCCTAATTTTCGGATATACAGGTACTAGCAATTTTTCAACTTTTACGCTGTCATAGCCCATTTGGAGCCACTCATTTTCCCATTCTTGGAACGAATCATCACGAGGCGTAACTCTGCTATAGGGGCCTATTTGGTCATCGTGGACATATAGCTCCTTCACCCTTCTTTTACGGTCACATCTGTAGCCACTTATGACTACCGCATGGCGAGACATTTCTCGTCGTCTTTTTAGAACGAGGGCTGCAACAAGAGGGAGTCCCGCATTCAGGTATGCTTTTACCGCTGTAGTTATAATATTACCGCTTTCAGCACCTATGACTTCTATGTCAAGACCTATCGATCTAACGTAATTTATCATTTGCTCCCAGGTGAGGCCACTAGATGGAAAAGCTCTGTATGGGCTAGGAAACGAAGTGGCTACCTCGGTGATTTCTGCAGGTGAATGTCGGATCGTCCCAAAAATGCCGCTCAAGGGGTTAAGTGCAGACCACAGAGCAATCGTAGCACACGCACTAACTCCTTGATCTTGCTCTTGGTACGGAAGGGACTCTATTACCAATGGAACGCCAAAAAGTGAGGCCGTGTAGCTAGCAGTAACGAAAAAGCGTTTTTCATCTCCATCAACCAGCGGGTATGTTTTCAAGACGGTTCTACCTATAAGTGGCTGATCGTTAGATGATTTAATCGGTCTAACAACCACGAAACCGAGGTATGAAGACTTTAAATAATCAACTTGGTTTGTTTCCAATGATTTATAAAAAGTCTCTAATGAGAAATCTTCCGAAAAGAAATGAATGCGCGTCGTAAATTTACTTATTTCCTTGAAAGATCTAGAGTAAAATTTCTGGTAGTCTATCATGTAGTCCTTGTCTACGTATCTCTCCTCAACGACGAAAGTCTTAGCCCCTATCTCGCTAAGATATTTGGTGAGATACTGGCTTCTCAAACTGTTCCCTATGTAGATTTGCAAATTTTCTTTAGAAAATTCGTGAACAATATTATCAACCATATTTAAATCTATTTAAATTGTAAAAACTTTTTTCAGATCCTCCTCTGTCAACATGCCGTATCTCCTTTGATACTCCTCCGATAGCTCTCGTAGATTGGGATCAGACCGGAGTTCGCTAGCAATTTCCTCCAAAATAGAAACTATCTCCTTTTTCTCATATTTCATCACAATCACCATCTTTACTTAACTCTAAACTATATATAAAAGTTACTAAAATTGTGTTTTCCTGCCAATTCTTTTTCCGGCTCAAGTAGATCATGCTACCAACTATGCTATTTTAAGTTTTTAATTTATTTTTATGATTCTAATCTACAGCACTATCACAGTGGTAGATAAGGGAAATTCAGAAGATGCGACAAGGCGGCTCTGACTTCCTAACCCGCTCCACCCTTTTTATTCTCTCAAACTAACTTATACCAATGAAGGCAGCTCTCTACATCAGAGTTTCAACAGACGAACAGGCGAAAGAGGGATTCAGCATCGCCGCCCAACTCGAACGCCTTAAATCCTTCTGTTCCTCAAAGGGCTGGCGGATATACAATGTCTACATAGACGAAGGATACACTGGTAGAGACACAAACCGACCCGGATACAGGAGCATGATGCGTGACATCAAGCACTGGGATGTATGCGTCGCAATCAAGCTTGACCGCCTTCACCGCAACCTCCGCAACTTCATTTCTTTCCTTGACGAAATCCAGCGTAACAAAAAGCATCTCGCACTCGTCCACGAATCCGTTGACACATCATCAGCGATGGGGCGCTTCTTCTTGAACCTCATGGCCTCTATCGCCCAGCTTGAATCAGAACAGATAAGCGAAAGGGTAAGGATGGGAATGGAGCAGGCAAAGTGCGAGGGCTATCACGTTGGCAGGCCACCAAAGCTCTTCAAAACCAAGAGGGTAGATGGCCATCTGAAGATAGAACCTACCGATATAGTATGGAAGATCCACAACATGCGCAAGCAGGGTATGAGCCTGAGAGAGATAAGCGAAGCTACGAACATACCAGTCTCAACTATCCACCGCACTCTTCAAAAGCTTGAAGTACTGCTTCAGGATGGAAGAGATTAGCCCCTCCTCTTTTTTCAAAAGGAAGTCCTTTCGAGACACTCTTTCACCCTAATTTCAAAATTATCTTATATCTCTTAATTCAGGAAATAACGCTTTTTTAAGAAAATCCGAATTCTACCCCATTTTTAAAAAAGAAACCGCCACCGCATCGTGGCCTTTACAGAGGAGACCGCACCCTCGGCCCGGGTGGGAACAACATTTCCAGCCCCCTAATTAATTCCTATTTATTTCTATAAGGGAGGGAGGGGGTACCCGCTTAGGGGTTTTTATATGCTCATTCCTACTATTTACGATGGGAAGTGAAGAACTTCTCCGAAAACTCAGCAGCATTGAGATGGCGAACTACAGCCATGCCGTTGATGTCAGCAGCTTCTTCAGAGAGTGCGAGAACTACATTGCAACTCTCTTCTCCCTCGACGCCATCACTGAGCAGCAGGCAGAGGAATATTGGCGGGAGTGGGATGAGGCCCTACAGGTTTATTCAAGACAGGGAGGAGGCTGGAAGCTTGCCTGGAGCAAACTTGCCCGCTTGAGAGCGAAACTGATCAGAGAACTCGTCAAGAACAACATCCTCGAGTTCGTCAGCGAGGTTCTTAACGTGGATCGCATAGATGTTCTTCCGGTAGAGGAATAGACAGGTGAGGTGTGATTATGGCAGCGACGGTGAAAAGTCTCAGTGACGCAATGGCTCTCCGCCTCTACAAGGAGATCACCATGCACAACCCAGATTTCAGGGGTACCACCGTGGAAATATACGGCTCAAAGGGCTCAGCCAAAACCACTCTCATGCTCAAGATCGCCTCACGCATTGTCTGCACATACGACTTTACAAACTGGCAGAAGGAGCCAGTGATCTGGAGGGGGCGAACAGTTGACATGTGGACGTGGTACCCAGGAAAAGTGAGAGTCTTTGTCCACGCAGATGATGACCCCTACTTCACAACCGAGTCCGGAGAAGAACTCAAAGTCAGGGTAATAAAATACGAAGACATCAGGGACGTCCTAAACAACCTCAACGAGTTCAATGTCGTATATGAGCCGACGACCTATCAGCTAGGAGACAATTTAAAAGAGATGATAGCAAGAAGGGCGGCAATCTCAATGAGGCAGCTAAACGACATAGATGTCGACTCCACTGTCTGGTGGTTCGAAACCATTTACGAAGTGCTGAAGCGAAAGGATAACAGATTCATAAGCCTGTTTTTTGATGAGGCCGACGAACTGTTTCCTGAAAACCCGAGCGGGCTGAGATGGCATCTTCAGGCGTGGCTTAAGGACAGTGTCAAAGATTTAAGAAAAAGAAACATAAGCATGTACTACAGCGCCCACTCGCACACGGATGTCGATTCCCGCATTCGCACTAAAATGCAGTACCGCATTTTGATGAAGGGAGCGAGAGTTCCAAACAACAGCCTGATCAACAAACGCCTCCCTCTCTTTCTGGATGTGGGGGAGGCAATCATCGAAAGAGACGGTTTCGGAAAATTCCGCTTCGACAAACTCCGCCGCAAGGAAGTTGTGGTAGTACATTTTTCATGACTGAGAGATCGAATTTGGTGCTGGTCTTTTTCATCACTCTTTCTTTCCTAGTAGTATACCACATACAGGAGGACATATCCACAAAATTTGAGGAATATTGCAACAGCAAGTATGGAGAAAACTGGACAGTAATCGCATATTACGACTGGCATTGCGGATTGGGCTTATGCTACAGATGCGATAACAAGACTTTCGAAACAAACCTTTCGAAACACCCGCTTTATAATTTTTAAAGGATAAATCCCACTATTTTTGGAAAAGCCTGGTGGGTGTGTTAGAAATGCTGGAGGCGGTAGCAGCCCCCGTATACGAAGTGTTGGTGGTGGTGGCAACAGCGTACTTCTGCCTGCTGATGGTCGTAAGAGTGGAGAGAGTGCAGAACTTCATCAGGGCGAAGATACACGTCGTTGGACTAGGAATGGACGACAAGGCATATGCTGCAGCTGTGGGCACGGCAGTCACAGTCATAGCAGTTGCCCTCGCGGTAATCTTTGGAGCCATCATAATCGGAAATGTACAGGGCTCTCTACCGACTGGGCTTGACAATCAAACGCAGACTCTCATCACAAATGTCGTGAACAACGTCTTCTCAGCCTTTAACTTGATGTCGACTGGAATCATCGTACTCGTCGCAGGCTTCATACTGACGATACTCGTCGCAGGCTTCCTCGTGAGAAGGTAACAGGGAGGTGCAGCGATGCACTACACCCTTTTTTTATAACAATTGGCCTAGCAGCAGCGTTCACGATTCTCGCTCTCGTTCACACAAGGACTACCACTATTACATCCATCATAGCAGCTATCCTCTATGTAATCCTCGCAGTCCACAGCTCTGCAGTCGAGTACTCAGTTGTTGATTACACCTATGTCTCCGGAAACACAACATACTACGCCTACAAAGTGCTGAGCTATCCAGAGTTTGTCTACTTCTTCTGGTTTCTCTGCTCGTTGATGCTGCTGCTGTGCTTCCTCTCCATTCTCGAAATCCTGAGGGAGAGTGCAAGAGTGGGGAAAGTTAGGGTGAGGAGCGGTGAAGAGGAGGAAGAAATGAGGAGGAGGTAAAAAATGGCTGATAAGCAGATTATCCAGTATCTACCGTCATATGAAAAGCACAAGCTCGCAATGCTCGAACTCGATGAAGTGCCTCCAGAAGTCAAGCGCGAGTTCTGGGGGCTATTAACCAGACATGTGGAGCTGACATTCATCCCCTCCCCACAGGTCCTCAAATCATACCGAAGAGATGTGCGCCAGATCCTGAGAATATGGGGATGGACCTGCTCAGATAAACGGACGATGGACGACTTTTTTGAAGAAATGCAGGTTGAATTCCTCGTTAACAAGATCCTCCTTCCAAAATCGATCCATAGAGGAGAAAGAGAGCTCCAGGCGACGGAAATCAAACGCCTCGAGTCCATCGAGTCATCTGAAAAGGAACCGTCGAAGGGGATCTCGGCCAAAGTAGGGAAGATGTTCGGAAGAGGGTGATATTGTGGACGGCATCACTCTTATCTTCATGCTCCTCTTCGGAATGCTTTTCTTCGCTGTGGTGGCCGTTTACTTCTTCCTGTCCCTGCCAGTTCTGCCATACATCATAAGCAGAATCCTGCAGAGGGACATGCTCGTCGTTCTCGGCAGAAACGGCCGCATGAAGTTCATGAGTGCTGACTACAAATCGCTCGAGATTGTCAAAAATGCCGCCTGGCTGCCCAAAGAACCGGTTTACTACAACTTCGCCGGAGTGCAGGTGGCAGTGGTTTACGATGCATGGGGTGTACTTCTCAACCCAGAGATGCTATCAGCCCTCGAAGAGCTTGCAAAGTACGGTGTGAAGGATTACGCCGACTTAAAGCTCTTCTTTGATCGCATAAACGATGCAAAGGACAAGCTGAAGATCCTCGAGCCAATTGTTCAGGATGCTTCTCTCCTCATCAGATACGGAGTTTACGACAAAAGCGACCTCGATGCTCTCAGCCTCGATTCGCGTACAATCAGCAAACTCAGAGAGGCATACGACAGAGTGGAGGAATATGCAAACTCGCTCTCAGGGAAGAAGGGAGAGAAGGAGAACAGAAAAGTTACGGCACAGCTCCTCAGAACAATCTCCGACTCTCTAAACATCCTCAGCCTCGAGAGCGTTGCGGCAAAAGCTCTTACTCTCATCGACATGAACAGCCTTGAGCGCTATTTCTACCCCATGTATCCGCAAGAGATCAAGGCGATGGTTGACGAGAAGATTGCAGAGATTGCAGAGGACTACAGAGGTGGAGTGGCAAAGGTTGCAGCCTACGCAATTCTCGGCCTCATAGTCCTAATGGGCGGTGCTATTGGCTTCAGCATCGTGTGGGGGGTTCTGACAGGAGGTGGTGGATAAATGTCATCCGCAGATGCCATAATTGCCGTTTATCAGAGACAGCAGCAACAGCAGCAGCAACAGGGGCCGGCGCCTAACATCGACATTCAAGCTCCGTCGACGAGGGAGATGTACAGAGAAGAATATCAGAGAATCTACTCCCAGCCGGAGGTTAGAAAGCCGATCAGAAATCCCACTTTCGAATCTATACGCGAGACTTCTGTAACACAACCTCAGTCACCAGCAGCCTCCAACATCGACATTCAGGCCCCATCAATGCAGGAGCTGTTCTGGAAGAAATTCACCGCTGAACCTCCTGAGCGCCCTGAGCCCGAATATGTGAGAATGAGTCTTGATTCTGTTCCTCAAAAAGCCCCACTAATCTTTCCATGGTTGATAAGCCAGTTTGAAAGCTTTAAACAATGGGCTACCCAAAAAACAGCCACAGATATATTAAAGGAGAGAGCTGAATCTCTTGAACCGAAAATCGCTGAGTATGAAAGTGAGGCAAAGCTGTACGAGCAGAAATTGAGTGAATATGGTGAGATAAAGTCACAGTACGAATCACTAATCCAAACCTCAAAAGAAAAAGGTTGGTTGAGAGAGGCCGAACCAGGACAACTCATCTTTACAGGTCCAGAGGAGGCATTACAAAGATTAAAGTCATATGAGGAAAAACTGAGTAAAGAGTATTCGGATGTTGTGGGTTCTAAGTCCTTAGAAGAATACAGAAGAGAGGTCAGCGAATATAACACACTGAGATCAGAATACATGGCCCTTGTCCAAGCTTACAAGGAGAAAGGATGGCTAAAAGAAGCTGAACCAGGACAGCTAATTTTCACAGGTCCTGAAGAGGTGTTGGAAAAACTAAGAGATTACCAAGAGAAGCTCGACAAAGAATACTCTGAACTTGAGAGAATACATGTAGGGCTGGAAGAGAAGTATTCCAGCATAGCAGCGGAGACATCTGAACTGAAAACGAAGGCAGAGATGTTTGAAGAACTCTCTCCCACTGTAAAACTGGGAGTTGAAGCTTTTCCAGAAAAGCTCGAAGAGGCTTATCTTGGAGAGAAATGGTATAGAGAGCATTCAGCATTGTATGAAGCTGGATACTCCCTAGGGAAATTTACCGAGAAGCTACAAAAGGGTATAACAGGAGTCCTACCACTTGAAACTTTTGAAGTTCATGGTGTAAAAGTTGGCGAAGCTGTGGAGAGTGGTGTTGCAGGTTTTATAGGCTTCCCATTTCTCCTTGGCTCCGAGATACTGCAGGGAGCAGGATTGACTGAGGCCGCAATAAGAACTGGAATTGCTCCATCTCCAGAAAAATCAGTCTACAAGGTACCAACAACTACAAGGGAGATACTAAGACCTGTAGGAGCAAAGAAGGCAGTTGAGCATCCAGCAGAATTTGGAATAGAGCTTGGGACAGCTCTGGCAACTGGAGCAGCTTTTGGTTTAGCCTACCAGAGGTCTCCGGTAAGGCCAGCAGTTACAAAGATAGACCTCTACGGTCCGAAAGGTGTAAGCATAGGGCTGGAGTTTCAGAGAGGCGCTTACACGGAATTTAAACCAGCCCTTACAATAATGAAGGGAGCAGACCGAATCATTTCAAGGTATCCAACAGTAGATTTAGCCAAGATTGGAAGAGAAGGTTTTGCTCCGAAATTACCAATGGAAACAGAAATTATAGCCCGCTCCATTGGAGAGGAGGCGCCAAAGATTTACCACGCCAGAGAGGTTAGAAAGAGAACGGTCAAGTCAGGAGTAAAACCCGAAGAACTGACACCATTTATCGAGGAAGTGCTGAAAAGACACGAACTTCCACCAAAGGCTGCAAAAGCTATTGTTGATGTGCTACGCACCCAAAAAGCGGAGGTTTATGGCAGTGTACCTCAAAAAGCGGCTGCCCAAACTGTTGGCGAAGTAGGAGTTGCAAGGTTACCCAGAGACATAGACATCGAGGTTAGCGATCCACTGAAATTCGCTAAGTCAGTAGCAGAGAGAATAAACAGAGAAGTTGGTGAAGAGGTTGTAGAGGCTCGCGGAACAGATGTTATAGTCAAGAAAACTGGAAAGAGCTTATTCGACATCCACGGTAAGGGCGAAGAGTATTCTACGAGGTCAAAGTACATAGCCTATGGTTTGAAACCAGAAAAATTAGCAAAGACACAAGAAGGAATCCAGGCAATAACGCTGAGCGAACAGGCCACGCGAAAACTCGAAGGCAGCATGAGAATATGGCCAGAAGGAGTCGAATATGGACCAGTAAAGGGTAAAATTGCCCCACTCCATGAAGGTCGAATGAAAGACATTGCAGACTACTATTTTGCTGAAATGGCAAACATAAAAGGTTTGGAACTGAAAGGAAAGACATCAGAAGCCCTTGAAGCCAAAGCCCATCTTGAACAATGGCTCGAAATGTGGGGCAAGGACATAGCTAAATCCGTGAGAAAGGCATATGAAGATGCATATACTTCACAAGGGGAGAAAGCGCTGATTGCTCGATTTGGAGAAGAAGGAGAAGGATTCAGCAGTCTTGTCAGCAGCCCCATACAACCTGCTGCTGCATTTTCAATGCTAATTTCATCACCTGTAAAATCTCGGCTAAAATCAGGCCAAGATTATTTCAAGTCCCTAATTGAGTCGCCCATTGAATCTCCTTTCAAATCCCCTATCGAATCAGAATTTCTGTCTGAATTTGAATCTCCCATTGACTCCCTCTTCAAAAAGTCGCCTGCTAAATCACCTTCTCAGTCACCTGCTGAGTCACCTTCAGAACTTTCAGAGTATCTCGAGTTGCCCTCTTCATCGCTTGGTTCCTTTAGTGAGATTCCAAGTTATCCAGAAGTTCCCTACTATTCAGTAGAGGCTCCATCTCCAGTTGAATCTCCTTCTCCAATCGAAATTGAATCTCCAATCGAATATCCGCCAGAGATTCCCGAATCTCCCCCACCCTATCCTCCTGAATATCCACCACCGGAGACTCCTCCACCAACATACCCACCAACCGTACCTCCACCTGAGATACCGATTATCCCTCCATTATTGGGAGCTGATTTCCCAGGCCTCTGGGGAAGAGAGCCCGTTTACCCAGACTGGTGGAAATACCGGGAACTCGTGCATCCAATCGCCACCCCCTTCCAGCTTCTCGGTTTAGAGAGTAGAGGTGTTAAAAATGCCAGAAGAAAGAAGAGAAGGAAGAAGAAATCTTAAACTGGATGATAGAGGTGTAGCGTATGCCTGGATAGTTATACTCATCTCCATCTTCGCCGTAATGGTCTGCTACACAGTTCTCTATGACCCACTTGTCTACTTTTACGATTATGGAATGTCAAAATACGGAGACAGAGAGGAGTACGCAAATCTAATGAACAATGTCATGTACATGGTCCACTATTTCGTTGTTCCCTTCATCATCTCACTCGTGATCTACGGAATAGTCTCGGCAATCAGAAGAGAGGGAGATTACTGGAGGTGATAGAGATGCGCTCCCTTCTCGTTCTACTTTTTTTGCTTACAGTTATCATAATTCCAGCTCAAGCAGTGAATGTTCTCTACGATGTCGAAAATTCAAATATACTCGCCCCTATTTCAGAAAATCAATTCATCGATTTAGATATGTCACTCAAAAGTTTCGAAACACACTACATCAAATTACTAAATTACTCAACAGCACAGCGTTTTTACTTATCAAACGAATATGTAGTGCCAATTTGTAAAATTGGTAACGAAGTATATTTGATTGCTAATAACATCTCAACAGGTGTTTCTGACCTCATTATCGTGAATTCCTCAACTGAGACATTCATTAGGTATGACCTAAACTTAGAGGTAGGGTCAGGAAGCTGTGATGGTAATATTGTATTCTTGTTTGGAAATGGATCAATTTACAAACTCGAAAATAACAATCTGATAGAATACCTTCTTGTGATTAACGGAAATATCACCACAGATATTGTCGGTGTTTGTAAGGGCGGCTATTGTTTTGTAAAGGCAAACAACGCCTATACTTACGAGAAATACTTCCTAAAGGTAGAATCGTCGTCGATGAATGTGGTTTACGCTAAGAAAGGAAATTTAGTACCAATAAATGTCTCGAAAACAGAGGAGATTGGATATGAAACGTATGACAGTGGCGGGATTGAAAGATACACTTTCATTTATTCACTGAATAATGGAACATTGCAGAAAAATATTGCTCTAAACCTCGAACCAAAAGGGATAACAACAAATGGTAAAACAATTTGGGTAACAGGCTACGATCCGAACAGCAATAACTACAAACTTGTCAAAATCAATGCAAATTTATTCTCACTCGAAAGTATTTACATAATATCAGCAGACATTGTAGATTCAGTAACTCACATTGATAGCAAAATCATAGTAACAGGAAGGTCTGGAGAGAATGCAAGAGTTCTCGTAGGAAGTTCAGAAAATCCTTGTCAATTCTATCAATGTGAGTACATAGGCCCAGACATAGTTTATTATGGTCACCAAACACCTTCTTTCGAAGATGTATCAGCAGTACTCCCTTATTTCAAGGAATTCTCTCTTGGAACTGGGTCACCCCTCTCCCCAACCTTTGTTGGATATGATAATGTAACAGTACTTTGTCTCAGTGACATAGATCTAGAGGTAAACTCTGCTGTCCTTGCCGACAGAATAGAGTTCAGTTGGAGTGTTGGTGATGCACCTGCAGGAAGTATAACCTACGATGTCTACCTTGATGGCGTCAAAATCATGAACCAGACAACAGCAACGAACTACACCTACTACTCTCCAGCTACTGGCTCCCACATGCTCTGTGTCGAGGCATACTGGAATGGATTACTCGCTGATCAAGCATGTACCCTCGCCATATATGAGTCACCATACTACCTCTACCGAGTTAGAACCGCCATAAAAGTAATGCAACTCAATCAACCTATAGCAGGAGCTCAAGTAGTCGTCAAAGATTCAAACAATAACACTGTTTTTGAGGGTGTAACAGGATACGATGGCAGAGTGGGTGTCGAGCTATACTACAACCAACGCTACAATGTAACTGTAACTCATGACTCTATAACTACCTCCAGAACATTCTATCCAACTCAACAAGAGTTCATTATCTACCTCCCTTCGTCAGCCAGTGTTGGCACGGAAACTCTAACAGTCTATGTCTATGATGAGCTGTCTGGCCAGCCAATCGAGAATGCCCGCATCATCGCAGGCAACAGCTACGCTCACACCGACAGCTCAGGCAAAGCGACGGTCAGCAGAACTGGAGCCGTAAACATAACCGTAAGCTGCCCTGAGAAGGGCATTCCGCCACGCACCTTCTACGTTCCATCTGACCAGAACACCACAACCGTCTACATCGCTCCAAATGTCATCAAAAACACTGTTGTTATCAAGGACATAACCGGAAACTACTACCAACCACTCGTAATCATCAAGAATGGGGATCGTACAGTCACGAAAGCATTCACGGACAAGCAGAACCAGCTCGAGACATATCTTGTCGAGGGCATTCCCTACAAGTTTACCCTAATCTCAAACGGAAAGCAGAGGGAGTGTGGCATCTACTACGCATCATCGACTGGCACCGTAACCATCGTAGTAGGTGAACTAAAGCTAAAGCCATCAGTCGCCTTGTTCCGAACAACCGTATCCTACGACATAGGCTACGATCCTGACACACAGACTGTTTACGGATATTACTATGATAAAGCAAACAAAACCGACTGGGTGAACTTCACGGTCTGGAACTGGAACAAGACAAAGGTCCTCTACTCCTACAATGGAACCCCAAACAGCCCTGTGGAATTCACATATCCCTATTCTGGCAATGATAGCGTCATAGTTGAAATTACAGCGAAAAGAGGAGACTACACATTCCACGATCTCAAAGTAGCATCGGTTGGTGTCAACCTCAACATACCGATGTTTAGAGGAGATTACAAGCTCGAGCAGCATGCAGCAGCCACAGCCCTTCTTATCTTTTTCGCCGGTTTATTCAGCTATGTACACTCGAGACAGGGGGCTTTGATGGTCTGTCTGTTTGCGTGGTTCCTGTACATGGTTGGATGGCTGCAGATAACGACTGCAATTCTCACAACTGCCACCGTGATCGCGATCTTCGGCCTCTTCGGAAATAGAAACGTGAGGTGATAGCTTGAGCATGGATGATGTGTATAGGTGGGTTGAGGAAGTTGAGCAGGTTAGAGTTGGAAGAGTTGAGAGTGTAAGGAGAGAACCGAGGAAACAGAGAGTCTGCAAAATCCACGAAATCGATACTCCGGACATCGACCTCCTCAAAATTTTCTCCGTTGCAGATGAGGTTCACATAATCAAGAACGGCAGCGGTGGAAAGAGGAAGTTCACGGTGAAGATCTTCGTCGATGGCATCACATCTCCGGTGCCAGAGACGAGAAAAGCGAGCCTCATCGAGAGGTTGTTTGCCAGGCTAATGGGAGTATGAGACTCTACCACTTCAGCCTATTCATCTTTCTGACAATTATGAGCACGAACATACTCAATTCTCTCGGCGTCTTCAACTACATGCTGAGACTCGACGAGCAAGGAGATTTTCAGTATAACAACACGACATTCGTCTTCAGCGTCACGGATCTCAATCCACTGACCTTACTCATGTTAATCTTCCAGCTCATTACGATCTTCTACAAGACACTGACAGTTCTCCCCTTCCTGATGGAGGATCTCAAGCTACCGACAGGTACGGCTCTTGCAATCAGCAGCATGGTCTGGTTCATCTACGGAATCGGAGCCATTCAGTTCTTGCTCAATCGCAGTCTCAAAGCATTCGAGTAGGTGGTGGGATTGAGCTACATAGACTACATCTATCAGGGACCGGAAGGGTTGCTGTATGCAGTGCTTGCTCCCTTCCTAGATGTCTTCGGTTACTGGTTCTTCGCCATCCTCTACTTCCTCGCTGTTGGAATGATCTGGATAAGAGGACAGGACATCACTCTCCCAGTCGTGCTCGGCATCATCGTTGGAGCTGCGATGAGCGTCGCTCTACCTGCTGAGGCTCACATGGCCGGATACATCCTGATTGGGTTGGGAATGGCTGTCATCCTGTATAGAGTTATGAGGAGCCCGGGGTGAAAGTTTGCACGGCGAAATCTGGCTCGAGAATAATTTCGTGGGGATAAGGGTTGGGAAAAAGAAGAGGTACTTCTCCGACATAGATGAGGCCTTCGAGAATCTGCGCAGAGAGTTCAACAAGGCGGCGAAGAAGTTCTGGGACGAGATAAACGATGAACTGGAGAAGAGGAGGTTGTTATGAAGAAGTTAATTCAAGTTGGAATGGTGCTTGGGATCATTTTTTATGTGATCTGTATTGCGTCAGCTGGTAAAGTCGATGTTGGCACGAGTGGAAAGGTAGGTATAGGCGAATACTCTATTGAATATCAAGTTGTCAAGGCTGGAGGCAAGACATACACGCCAGAATGTTTCGAGTGCGATTTGCCTATTGCAATAACCTACAATGCACCGGCTGGGAAGGATCTGAAACTGATTAACCTCGCAAAAGGCTACTTTAAGGTCAAAGAAGGAAAGAGCATTTTTGGCCGAGCAAAGCAGGATAAAATCAAGTTTAAGCAACTTGAAATTCTCGTAAATAAGAGCTACACTGTCGATGTGCCTGTTTATGGCTGGATCCAAGATGGCGGTAATTGCTCATCAATACAGATAAGCGGAAACACTTTGAAGTGTATTATAAATTCAACCTTCTACTACACAGTGGCGAAAAATGGAACTTCAGCGACAGCGAGAAGAGTATGGGATGGCTACAATAGCACGCATTGGTGGGGAAGCAAATGGATAATCAAAAGCTGGAAGACTGAAACACGATATAAGTGGGTTTGGAGGCCAATAAAACCGACAGATAGAGTCTCGCCAGGTGAGACAGTCGTTATAAACTTCCATGCTTCGAGAGTGCCTGATGCAGGCCGCTTTAAAGCAGATTTCATACCGCAAGTGAGCATAAATGGCATTAATCTCGATTTCTCTAACCTCGCTTGGTGGAATGCGAGTTGGGAGAAAGTGATGCTGTTTAATGTTACAACACCGCCGACAACGGCTGATGCGGTGTACAAGCTCGTGATTGACGGCGCCAATTGGACGCTCTACAATGCAACTGGAGCGGTTGAGGCTACCGCTACCTCAGCGGTATTTTGGTCTCTCGTACAAGCAGATGGAGATGATTTGAGGATAGCGAACGAGTCAAATGAGATCTACTGGTGGCGTGAAAGTTGGGACTACACAAATCAGAAAACAACGGTCTGGATACGCCTTCCAGCTGGCTCAGAGATGATTAAAGTTGTTTATGGCAATGATAATGCAACAGCAACAGCATATGAAGATCCAACAAAAGTTTTTGATTGGTATGACGTGGATTGGGGTGATTTAACACAATACACCTATGTTTATGTAAATGCCAATTATACATGGTCACAAGTTTTGAGTGGAATCGATGGCAACACCCTTGAGGCGAGTACAACAGAGATTGGTAAAACATATTTCAACACTCAAGCAACATTAAACGACTTAATTATAGAAGTAGATGTGAGGAGGACAGGCACAAGTACAAACGAACAACCTGGTGTTGTGATGTATGCAAATTCGAGTTATTTTATTGAGTTCAGATTGTCAAAATATTCAACGACAGACGTTATGTACATAATAGAGTATATAAACAATACTGAATATTCAACTAGTATAACTACGACAACAAACTTCAACTCTATATACCACCTAATTGTTAAAAAGAAAAATTCTAAAGTTCTGTTCGAGGTGTATAATGTAAGCAACAATAACGCCTTTGTTGGTAGCCTATCAAAATCTACAAACTTTACATTTGATGTTATCGCCGGTTTGATGGCTGCCTCAGGTGCAGGTACTATGTATTTCGACAATTTAATAGTATATACAATAGTTGACTCGGCAAACTTTTTGGATGGACGAGAACAGCCCGTCGCAAAACCACCAACAGATCCAACAAACATCACATTCAACCGCACTGCCTACTATGTTGGCAACATAATCAACGCCACAGCAAGCGGTTCGACTGATCCTGAAGGAGTTGGCGTTACCTACTACTACAACTTCACTGTAAATGGAGTGGAAAAGCAGACATGGAGCACCGATAACACCTACAAGATAACCGTCGACGATGCACACGCACAAATCATGGTCTGTGCAAAGGCCTACAACGGTTACAGGTTTAGCAACGCTACCTGTGCGTACATTCCACCTGATGGCTATGTGCAGAACACTCCACCAGTTGTAACCTCCTACGACACTGATAAAGACTCCTACATGGTCGGAGAGAACATCACAGCTACAATGACTGCAACAGATGCCGATAACGATACTCTAACCTATGAATACAAATTTGAGGATGTCACAACCGCCACGATTCTGCAAGACTGGAGCACAAACAACATTTACACAGTGACGGCAGCAGAGGATGGACATACCATAAGAGTGTGGTTCAGAGCTTACGACGGCTACAATTACAGCAGCGAAGTTTACAAAGATGTTGTTGTGGCGAAGGCCACACCACCGCAAATCATCAATGTAACCCCAGCTCCACCAATCACAATTTACGAGGGCACCATCACATTCTCGGCAACCGTTAACCAAACAGCAGACTGCGAGTGGGTTTTGAACGGAGCAAGGCAGGAATGGGATAGCGCCACAACTTCCCCATCCTTCACATACACGTTCTCAGCTGGCAACTACACTCTAACCCTAATTGCCCACAACCACACCCTTCCGAGTCTTACAGATTCCTATACATGGCAGATTAGCGTATCTGTTCAGCCAACTCCAACACCCGAAACATACAGAATCCTGAAAACCTCCTCACTGTCTGCCCTTCTCCTCGCAAGCCTCGCAGCCTTCATGCTTATCCTATTCGGCCTCGTCGCATACCTTGCCGGAAAAACCGGTTCAGGGGCTGCACTGCTCATAGTCAGCGTTATCATCTTCGTGATGGTAATGTTCGGCCTGTGGGCTGCTCTGCACATGTTCAAGCTCGCAGGCTGGACCTGAAGGAGGTGGTAGCTTGAGCAGGAGAAAGAAGTTGGATCCGCTCGGAGAGGTTATGAGTAAGGTGGCACAGGGATTTGACCTGTCGCCACTCGACAGAAAAATCCTCTCCGCCGGAATAGACGGAGCGAAGAAAGCGAAGAGTGAAAAGAGGAAAAGAAGGTAAGAAGAGGGGAGGTGGTATGAGTAGGAGAAGGAGAGGAAGAAGAAACGTTTACCTCGGAACCGATCCGAGGGTTCCCGACATAAACAAGCCAGGACTCGACAGCCTCACCGAAGTCGGAAGGATATGCGAGGCAATCATCGAGGACTATCAATCCGGGAAGATATCGAAAAAGACTGCAAGTGGCCGCTTCGCCAGACTTCACAACACCATAATCCCTCGTGACTCCGACTTCAAGGGAGAGAAGAGAAGGAGAGCTCTCAAAATAGTGGAGAAGTACTGGGATATGCTTTAGAGGTGAGAAATGGGTATCCTTGGTCGCCTGAGAGGATTAAAAGAGAAGCTGAGTGATGATGATCGAGTTCGCAGAGAGCAAATAAGGCAGCTCGCCAGAAGCGCTGAAGAAAAGCTCGAGCTTGCTGAGGAAAAGAGCCAAGCAAGAAAAATAATAGAGAAGGCCAGAAAAGCTGGCGTGGACATAACGGAATTCGAAGCGCTTGCCTATGTCAAGGAATCTAAACGAAGGGGACAGAGAAGGGCAATAATGGAGGATCTGCTTGGACTTCCTGGAGCACCTGAAAAGAGAGGAACACGAAAGAGAGGAAGGAGCAAGATCGATACACTGCTGGACTTGAGCGAAAGATATGTAGCAGGATATGAGGCTACCTTTGGCGCTTTCAGTGGCTTCGAGAAGCTGAGAACAAGGCAGAAGAAGAGAGGGCGCAGAAGTAGAAGACGAAGCGGTAGTGATAGTATGGACGTAATGAGCCTGCCAAATCCCATGGACTACCTCTGACTTCCACCGACCTTTTTTAAATCTCTCTCAGAGCTTTTACTATCGTATCCCTATCATATCTCCGCATTATGTACCTCGTCCTGCCCTTACCCTTCTTTCCGAAAACCAGATCTATGAACCTCAATCTCTCCAGCTTACCAATTATCTCGTAGAACCTCTCATAGTAAAGCCCCACTTCAGACTTCATTATTGCAAAAACATCTCCTGTGGCGATTTCCTCATTTTCGAGAGTGTATATGATCTTCAACGCTTCTCTTTCATCACTGTTCAGAGCTGCAATACTTTTTGTGAGCATCAGCATTTCCTCCCCCTCTTTGGCCCTCTCCACATCACTTATCTCGATCTTCCTGCTGCCCCTCCTTTCGGCATTTTTGCCAGCATTGCGGAGCAGGTGCAGCCCGTAACGGATATCTCCATTCCTGGCTACGAGGCTCACTATTGCTTGGAACGCCTCCTCTGTAACCACATCGGGATAAAAGCCGTGCTCCACTCTCCACCGGAGTATCTCTTCTATCTCCCTCTTTGTGTATAGCGGAAATGCAATCTCGTGGAAGTGGAAAATGGAACCAAGATAAGGCTTGAGCCTTGCGATAAAGCTCTTACTCATCGCTATCGCTATTATCCCAACTTTGAACCCTGCACTTTTCAGGAAGGTCATCAAAATCTCATTAAGAACTCCGTTGGGAAGGAAGTTTATGTCATCGAGAGCTACGATGAGAACCTTTCCCTCTAAGTGTTCCTCGATCTCGCCCAGAAGTTTGAACAACGGCACACCTTTCTGTGGTGGCACCTTCCCACATACTTCCTCGAAAATCTTGGAGAAAACATTGTAAGATGTTCTAAGGATCGGACATCTGAGATATACCACAGGAACATCGTGTTCCTCAAGTTTTCCCAGCACATATTGCACAACAGTAGTTTTACCGGTTGAAGGTGGACCCACACAAAGAACGTGTCCAGGAGCATATCCACTCAAACTTGGTCTCAGCGATATGGCGAGATCGTTAATTTGTGTATCCCGGTGAAAAATGGTTGGCGGGAGGTATTCGGGGTCAAAAACCTCTTCATTCTTGAAGAGAGTCTCGTCACCCCACAGCAAGTTCATCTCACTCCCCTTCCTTCTTCTCCTCTACCAATTTTTTAAGCCTCTCTATCTCATCTTTCATGCTTAAAATTAGCTGAAGCACTTCTGGCTTTGTCAGTGCTTCAAGAAGCTTACTCTTCTCCCTCTCCCACTCCTCGACCTCTCTAACAGCCTCCTCTGTGAGCGGCAGCCCGCAGCGAGAGCAGTATTTCCCTTCTACAGGATTGACATAATCACATCGAGGACATTGTATGACATCCAAGTCCTTATCGCCATCCTCAGTTTTAATCCCATAGAGGTTCAAAATCGCTTTCTCAACATCCTGATCCGCGAGATGTATGTACACTTTAGTCATTCTCGTTCCAGGAACCCATCCCATGTACTTTGCTCCAACAGCTTCTGGCAATCGCTGAAGGAGTCTTGTTGCCCTGGTGTGTCTAAATAAATGAGGATAGATCTTTTTCTTTATCCCAGCTCTCTTTGTTATCTTCTTGAGCTGCTTGTAAAAGTCCTCGTACACCATAGACTTCATGTAGTTTTTTCCACTGAGCTTTATCCATAAAGGAGCGTTCGGATCTTCCTTCAGTGGATGGTCTGATAACCACTCTGCAATATATTTAGAAGCGTAAACGACCCTTAGCCTCCTTTTCATTGTTTTTGATCTTGGTAACCAGACTATTGCGCCATAATCATCAAACACAACATCTTTAACTCTCATTGCCCCAATTTCACCTATTCTTGCTCCAGTCTCGTAAATAAGAGCTAAAAAAGCTCTATCACGCGAATTAAAGCAAGCTTTTATTAAAGCCTCAAACTCTTCTGGAGATATTAGATCGTGTGGAGATATATTAGACTTGACATTACCGAGAGTGAACCAATCTACGAGTTCCTCCTTTCCCATCCACTTGAAAAACTTCTTAAATGTTTTTTTAACTTCGTAAACTGAGCTCTCGCTAAGATGACCTTTATTAATGAGCATTTGATAATGGGCAAGTACTTTTCTGATATCTTCTCTCGTGAACTCTTCCAGTTTCTTCTCCACTATGTCGAGAATCTTCATTAAGCAATTGACATAGCTTCGTACTCTGAATTCAGAAATTCCCTGAGCAAGTAAATCAATAGCAAAAGTCTCAACGATCTCGTAGTTTTCTGTGTGTCGTCGCCTAAATCTTTCGAGAGCTTTTGATACTCTTTGGTTTGGGTGAAAAGTTACCATAGTAATATCTCCTCACAGTGGAATATATCTGCAGACGCTAATCCGATAGTCAAGGAACTGAACCTGAAGAAAGTTGCCCCCGTCAGGGATCCGTCCCTCATAGCTCAGCAGAGCTTTCACAGCTGAGGACGGGAGGGCTCTGTAACTCACTAAAACTCAACTGTAATATAACTCTTACCCAGTGATACCCTCTGGTTTTAGCTGAACTATTGCAACAGGTCATGTGTAAAAATTAATATGTATTAAAAGATTTTAGGATCCATTTTTGAAAGTTTAAAAATTATTAATTTTTACTTATTGATGTCCGAGTGAAAGTTTTCAATTCAGATGTGTTTTCGAATCANAACTCTGATCAACACATCGAACAATTAGCCAATCAATAACCTGAATCCAATTGGTCTGANGGTAGTTCAATAGAAAACTATATATATACCTAATACAAAATTTCATAGCGAAAAGAAGTAGGAGGTGTGTTGGATGGCTGAGTTGCCGATGGCACCGGTTGACAGATTGATTAGGAAAGCTGGCGCCGAGAGAGTAAGTGCTGATGCAGTGGAAAAGATGGTTGAAGTACTCGAGGACTACGCTTTGCAGGTTGCAAAGAAAGCGGTGGACATTGCAAAGCACTCTGGTAGAAAGACTGTTACAGCAGATGACATAAAGCTTGCTCTCTCGATGTAAATTTTAAAAATATCTTTAATATTTTTAATTTTTTNAAATTTTGTTTTTAAAATTGAAGTATTCTGTTAACCCTCCAACTTTCTCTGGATTTCTNAGAAACTCCAGCGAAGAAAGATCTTCAACTAAACTGTACATGTCTTCACCTTTCAGTCCGAGAAAGTCGATCGGGTCTGCAAACCTTATGCTGGGAACTTTCAGATACCTTTCATTTTTCACCCAATCTTCGTTAATGTAGTAGTAGCAGGCACCCCTGAGTCTTGTATAGTCGTCGTAGAGGGATGAGAAACTTCTACAAACCCAGTTTGTCATTACAAGCCTGTCACTGGAAGAATTTACTGTTACATGCCCGTAATCAGGTGGTACGAGAACAACGTCCCCTTCTGATGCAAAAACCACTATGCAGTCCTCTATGACCTCAGGTCTCTCCCCTCTTTTCTGAAGAATGTATATCGCCTCTCCTTCCAGAACCTGATATATCTCGGGGTAACTCAATCCACANCCGGAATCAGGATGGTAGTGTCCATAAGTTTTGATCCTCTCTCCTCCNATGTTTGCTGGANGCATTACTGTATAATCAAATCTCAATTCGGCTTCCAGAATCCTCTCGTGATCTTTATCTTTTTTGTATGAATCTCTGAACATGTAATAGGCATCAAAATCTTCTGTCAGATATTCAGGAAATGCAAGCACTGGCTTGAGGTCAGAGGCCTTTCTTACTTCTGGCTTGAATGAGAACTCTCCAAATCTCAGTTCCATGAAATCACTCCAGGTTTTGCATTTAATAAGTTTCGTATGCTGTCAAAACTTCATGCTCTCAATGTACATTTCATAATATGTTTCGGGATCAACTTCAACAAGAGTAGTGTTGTCAACATCCAGAATNTAGATTGAATGAAGACGAGCATTTTTAATCTCACTNAGAGANACGGGTGGGTTGCTGTAATACAGGTCGCATAGTTTTTTTATCCTCATGAGGTCAGCCCTTCTTCTTTGTCTCGGAGGAAGTAGAAACACTTCCTCAATAGGCATTCTGTAATGTTGTGGGATACCTATAACAAATTTGGAGGAGTAGCCGCTGTATCGTGCTATTTTACTTGCTATCCTTGCTCTGAGATATCTGTGAGGATCAAGAGCATGGTAGGGGGGAACATATCCCGTTTCGATTTCAACGGCTGTATTTCCGAGTCCTTTTTCCCCGTAAACGTCGCAGCTTATCGAGTCGATGGTGTACTCAACTTCTGTTCTGTATCCCCTTGTAATCAGATATTTTGCAACGATGAGCTCCATTATTGAGTGAGCAGTGTTCACAACTCTCTGTCTTCTGAGTTCTATCAACCTGTCTCTCAGTCTCTGCACTTCCTTTACCTGTTCTTCACTCATGTCACTCGTCAATCTCTGAGTCAGTACATCAATGTCTTTTATGAAGTTCTCCATGTCAATACTATTCATATGCATACCTCCAACCAACAACTTTAAGTATTATTAGTTACATAGTAAACCTTGCAGGCGGGGGGTATGCTTCAGGGGAAAGGCAATTCCCAATCCTCCGGGCGATAACATCAAACGGAGGAAAGGGAAAAGCCAGAACCCTGAGGCTCAGATCCGCCTGCAAACTTTTCTGGAATTTTATTTTTGTTATCATTTTGTCACTATTAGAGTTAGTGTAGATCGGAGACCACTCTTTTTCCGAATGCTTTCTACAATACTTCTCAGATCATCCATGTCTTTCGCCTGAACTTTCACGACCATATCGTAAACTCCATAAACCACATGCGCCTCAACAACACCCTCAATATTCTTCAACTCGCTGTAAACCTTTTCTTCATCTCCTATCTCTGTGTTTATCAAAATGTAGGCCAGCAGCATGAGTATGATTCCACCGCAAGTTATAATATATTTCTCAACTTGTATCATTAACTGAAGGGAAGTTTAGAACCTCAATTTCTTTTGATCTNGAATATGGAATAGGTACCTATTGCCTTGGCAATAAGACTGTTACCACAGCTTATTTCTGACTCCATAACGGCAATGCGTTTACTTTTGTGAATGACCCTGGTTCTGCAAACAAGAACACCTGACTTGACCGGAGTGAAATAGTTAATTTTGATCTCTATAGTGGCACAGGATTCATCGTCCTCCAAAACGGAGTATAGTGCTCCGCCCATTCCAGTATCTGCCATTGAGTAGATAACACCTCCATGAACAACACCATGTGGATTCAGAAGCTTTTCATTTACTACTAAAGANCATTCACTGTACCCATTTTCACATTTAGAGAAATTTAATCCTATTAAATCGCCAAATGGGTGGAATCCTTCCGATTTCAATGGAAAGTCCTTTGCCATACAACCACCTGTCCGATTTTTATTTCCCTTATTTTAATTATACTTTTTCCAGTTCTATGTGAGGATTTCAATCCCGAAAGATTTTCAATGTTTTTTGTGAAACAGTTTTGTATGTTCAGACTTGCCACCTTCAACGTTAACTCCATTCGCTCCCGCCTGCACATCGTTATCCCCTGGCTGAAGGAAAACAACCCTGATGTCTTATGTATGCAGGAAACAAAGGTAGAGGATAGAAAATTCCCTGAAAGCGACTTTCACAGAATTGGTTACCATGTAGTTTTCAGGGGTGGCAAGGGAAGAAACGGTGTCGCCGTTGCATCCAAGATGGAGCCTGAGAATGTAAGTTTTGGGTTAGATACTGACCCAAGAGATGAAGATAGGCTGATAAGAGTTGAGATTGACGGAATAGTTGTAGTGAACACCTATGTCCCACAAGGCTACAGAGTGGATGACCCAAGATATCAGTACAAACTTGAATGGCTGCGAAGACTGAAAGGATATTTTGAGAGGAACGTGGATCTCAACGGAGATGTGGTATGGTGTGGAGATATGAACGTTGCCCCGGAGGACATTGATGTTCACAGCCCTAAAAAGCTACGGAATCATGTGTGTTTTCATGAAGAAGTTAGAAAATTATACAGAAGTGTCAGAGATTCCCTTGGATTTGTCGATCTCTTCCGGAAACATCATCCCGATGAGATTGCATACTCATTTTTCGATTACAGAGTAAAAANTGCTGTAGAGCGCGGACTTGGGTGGAGAGTTGATCACATTCTGGCAACCAAAAGTCTTTCAGAGAAATCTCTGGACTGCTACATAGACATGAAGCCAAGACTGATGAAAAAACCCTCTGATCACACAGTAGTTGTGGCTGAATTTGATCTTTGAGTTCCCAGAAGGTAAGATTATGGAGTGGATAACCTCCAAAGAGATAAAAAAATATGTGAAAAAGATGAAGTATCCAGCTCACTGCATACACTGTGAAGGGATTGATGAGCGAGTTGAAAACCCGCAGCATCACCCAAGCTACGAAATTACACCACTGTGCAATTTGAGATGTATTTTCTGTTATTCCAGAATAGCTCAGCTGAAAGGTAACTCACCAAGACCTGGGTACTACGGAGACCTGGATCCAAAAGCAATAACGATTTCCCAGTACGGAGAGCCCTTTGTGGCTGGAAACAGAAAAGTTGTTGAAATAATAAAAAAACTCAGGGAAATTTTTGGAGAGGTAAGAATCGATATCCAGACAAACGGGACTCTCATAAATGCTGAAGAAGTTGGCAGTGAGGCAGATATTATCATGATAAGCCTTGATGCAAGCAGTAGAGAGAGGTATGTCGANATAACTGGGGCTGATATGCTGGACGTTGTACTGAAAAATATATCGAGATCTACAGAATATACTACAACAGTCGTCAGAACTGTGTTTATGCCGGGTTTAAACGATTCAGAGCTTGAAGGTATTGCTGAAATTGCAGGTATTGCAGATGAACTATTTCTACAACCTCTCTCAATTTATAGAGAGAATAAAGAGTTACTATCCAGAATTGATGTTGGGAGAGCTGAGAGTATTGGAGAATTCCTAAAAGCAGCATATAATCTATCAGAGATTGCAAANGTTGTCATTCCAGGATGCATTCTTTTAAATATCCGGATACTTCTAAAAGATTACGATATGGAGGAAATAATGCTCATGCGAAGAAACGCTTTTGGAAGCGTTCCTGTTATAAGCAGAAAATGGAGATTCGAGTTATGAGGTTTGCTGTATTCAGTGACACGCACGACAATCTTTTCGCTGTGCAGGATTTGATCGATGAGCTTAAAAAAGAAAAACTTGATTTTGCTGTTCATGCNGGTGACATAATATCCCCATTCACTCTCAGAGANTTTGCAAAACTCGATGTCAGAATTTACTTTGCATTCGGCAACAACGACGGTGACAGAAAGCTTCTATCAGGTATATGTTCCGAAAACAACTGGGAAATAGGAGACATAGTCGAGTTTCCTGGTGGTATTGTGTATCATGGAACTGATCCAAGAATAAAATCGATTCTTTCCAATATCGCTGAAACAGGCAAACTCGTGGTTTTTGGCCATGNCCACGAACCTCGGATAGAGCAGAGAGGAGGAGGAATCGTTCTAAACCCGGGTGAGGTTTGCGGTTATCTCACCGGGAAGAGAACCTATGCGATTTTTGAGGACGGAGAAATAAACATTATAGAAATGTAAAATTATTTCATTTTTTGATTTATTTTTTGCAAAATATTTTCATAAATTACATTCTTCTAATNGCAGTGAGGTTAGAAGCATAAAACTGAAGACTGAACCAGAACATGCAAAATCAACGCNGGGATTCAACTTAGTAGAGGTGATTGGGTTCTGATTATTGTCTCGACAGTCCACTTTTTATTTCTTCTCTATCTTCTCATTAGAAACGCCGGATCGAAATCCGAACAGAGCTGAGTAAACCTCTTTTTTTACCCTAATAAATTCACTGGAGGTTCTATCTCTCGGTTTTGGTATTTCAACATCAAGTATTTTCAGTATTCTCGCCGGTCGAGGAGAGAGCACAATTATCCTGTCAGCGAGAAATACAGCCTCCTCAATGCTATGCGTAACAAAAACGGTGGTTTTATCCTCAACAATCGCCAAGAGTTCTTCCTGCATTCTCTCTCTGCTTTGAGCATCGAGGCTCGCAAAAGGTTCATCCATAAGAAGTAGATCTGGATCAATTACCAAAGCCCTTGCAATTCCAATTCTCTGCCTCATACCCCCGCTGAGCTGTTTCGGGTAATATCTACCAAAAGCCTCGAGTCCCACAGCTTTAAGAGTCTTTCTCACTCTGTACTCGTTTTCCTCTCCAATAGCCTCAAGTGCAAACATAACGTTTTCAAACGCTGTTCTCCAGGGTAGGAGTCTGTCATCCTGGAAAACAAACCCTATTCTATGGCCATCGTGGATAACCTCTCCTGAATCGTACTTTTCCACTCCCGCGATAATTCTCAGCAGAGTTGTTTTTCCACAACCACTTTCACCGATGATGCAGATAAATTCACCATCCTGAACATCAAAGCTAATCCCATCAAGAACTTTTAACTCTCCATAGTATTTGGTGACATCTCTAACCTTCAGCGCCAAGGCATCAACACCTCCTCAAACTTCAGCAGTGCAAAGTTCATCACGTAACCGATTACACCTATCATGGTTATTCCTGCAATTATCTCAGCCACCCTTCCTCCTACNGTATACATGACAAGTATGAAGTAACCGAGTCCTTCCCCGCTTGTAGCTATCATTTCAGCTGCAATTATGCTCATCCACCCAACTCCAAGTCCTACACGAACTCCAGTAATGATACCCTGCAATGAGTACGGCAGAATTATAGATCTCAGAATCTTGAAGTCGTCTGCACCAAAAACTTTAGCCATCTCAATAAACTCTTCAGGAGTGTTTCTGGCAGCATCAAAAACGGATATCACACTCGGAAAAAAAGCCCCCACAAACACTATGAAAAGCTGTGATAGCAGGATTGTCTCGGGAAAAGATGCGAATATAATATAAGCAAGCGGAATCCATGCAAGTGGTGGTATCGGGCGGATAACCTCTACAATTGGCATAATAATACTTCTTATTCTTTCACTCCATCCAGAAACTATTCCAAGAGGGATTGAAATTGAAAACGCTATCGACGAGGCAACAAGCACTCTGAAAAGACTTGCAGATGCATGCTGTAAGAGTGTTTTTCCAAGCACGGGTTCAGGGTGTATCAGAAGTGAAACGAGTTTGAGAAAGACCTCGTGAGGATAAGGTAAGCCCACCAGGGGTGAAACTGCATACCACACCAAAAGAAAAAGGATAAAAGATAAACTCTTCTCAGGTTTCAACTCTCAACCCCTCTTTTTCTGCTGCCATTCTAAGCAAGAAGTCCTGAACTGTTCCGAATCCCGGTATGGCAACTTCCTTTCCACCAAGCTGCTTCAAATTCTTGGCTTCTCTGGCTACAATTGCCGAGCCTTCATTATTCACACCAGCAACAACTCTGATGGGTATGTTATCATTTACTCTTTTCAGGGTTGCAGGAGCGCTCCCGAGATAGCCTGCATCGATTTCTCCAAGTTTAAATCCCTCCATCTCATACACACCGTTCTGATACTCCCTTTTCTCAACTTTAAGTCCAACTTCATCAAAGTATCCCTCCTTAAGCGCAATATAAAACGCAAGTTGATGTAGATCTGCAGTCAAATACCCAACTCTCAACTCAGTATTGACCTTTTGGGGTTTCCAGTTTTTGTCTTCTTCAAGTTTACTGGCCACATATCTGTAAATCTCATCGTAAAGGAAATCGCTAAAAAACTCGTCCTCGTTTTTGTAACCAAGTTCTGATAGATCGGATTTGAGGTATCCTGAGGTTGAAAGTCGTTCGTAGTAGTTTTTAAATTCTTTTCTATCCGGAAACTCGATGAATTTTATCCTACTAATAGCCTCACTTACAATCTCTCTGCTCATACCTGTGAATTCTGCTGCATAGTCCAGTACTTTATCTCTGTTGCTTTCATTATTTATAAATCGGGTTGCTTTCACATGTGCCCATACCAGTGCTATCAGGGTATCTTTATCAACACCCTTTCGTGCAGCAATCACACAACATGGATGGTTTGGCCATATATCACTTGAAGTAACAACTATCCTGCCATATCCATTTACCACAGCATCGCTGACGAAGGGCTCCCAAGCGACATAACCGTCAATCTCACCCAATCGCAGTTGTTCCACCATGTCTCTTGGACTTAGTTTAACAACCTTGATTACATTCTCCTGAGATTCCGGCTTCTCTACACATCCCGAGACAAGTAGCAGCAGAGGAATTAGAAACATAAGAAGCGCACGTCTCATCTTCATTGTGAAAGAAAGAAATAATGAGTATTAAAAATTTTCTAATCTGGTATTTTTCTTTTCATATTAGAAAGATTTATCAAGTATATTTCCAAATCAGAACGATGAAAGAAATATTAAAGTGTATTGCGAGAGGGGAATTTGGAGGATGTATTTCAAAGATTCTGGAACAAAAAGGTTTGTCGCCCTCTGAATTTTCACGAAAAGCAGGTATCCCGTATTCCACATTATACAAAATCCTCAACGGAAAAAACCCAAGTTTCGAAACTCTTTCCAGAATAATTCGGACTCTAATGGACGAGGAGGAATTTGTTGCCCTCATTGCTGCCAGATACGTTCTCGAAGAAATGAACTTTGGTGAGANTATAAAAATATATCCTGCCACAACCCTTGAGGATGCGATAGTCGCAGCAGTCAGAGCTGAAAAGGAGGGGGCAGGAGTAATCGTTTGTGCTCCGGTTATAAGCAGTCTTGTGGAGAGGATGGTTGACGTACCAGTTGTGACAATTAAACCAACTGAAAGTGTCAGAAAAGCTGTCGAAATCGCTTTGAAAAAGGTGGAGCAAAGACTTTAAATCATAAATGTGTGAAGATCTAAAATGCCCTGGACATCACCATTAACAAGATCTGGAAAGTCTGCTCTTGTGCCGGATGGACCATGGACATATGCTATGGATGTTATTGCAGTTCACTCGAAAGGTGAAGCTGAAAGGATAAACGAGAGTATCCCGGATAACATGGAATCCGATGGCCAGCTGTGGTTTTATTTTGCTGACATAGTATCACAGACTCCAGTTTTTCCAGAACTCAACTACCTTGCTCCCGGACTTGTACAGTATAAAGAAGCAGCTGTTTTCGTTAAAGTGGAATACAACGGAAAAAGTTTTGCTTACTGTCCTTTCATGTATGTGGATAATGACCTGTCTTTAATGAGGGGATTTGCCGCAGGATTTCCAAAAAAACTGGCAGCAATAGACATAACAAGAAATCACGTTTTATTACCCCAAACAAAACTTGGGGGAGTCGCCTCAAGAGCGGGCTACACGCTNCTTCAGATGATAGTAGAACCTGACAAAGAAGTCAACAAGTTACCACTCGATGATTTTGGACCGTGGCTCCTGAAGAGATACCTCAAAACTACAAACACTGATGAACTGGTGATTTTTCAAGCAGATATGAGCTATGGAACGATTAAAAAAGGGAAAGCGGAGATACGTGTGAGTGGTGGAATAAACGACGAACTTCACATTTTTGAACCCACAGAGATCATTGCAGGCTATTTCTATACTGTCCTGATAAAATCAGCTGAAATAAGGATTGTGAGTGAAACACAATCCAGAAGAAGCACCGGTGGGACTTGTTAAACAAAGAATTTATATACTATCTTGCATGGATAATTGAAAAAGTCTGGGGAGATGCTCATGAAATCAATCGTAGAGGAAGCTCTTGCAAGAGCTGAGAGAGAAAGGAAAGAGAGGCTTGAGGGTAGAGGAGTTGAAGATGTAGAGGATGAAATTCTGCAGGTACTCCATGAGCTTAAGACAATAATAAAGGTTATAGGAGTAGGTGGCAGTGGGTGNAACACAATCTCGCGAATGTATGAGGAGGGAATTGAAGGAGCAGAGTTGATAGCAGTAAACACAGACGTGCAACACCTGTATTACACAAAAGCCAATAAAAGAGTTCTTATCGGAAAGAGGAGGACAAGAGGTCTTGGAGCCGGAAGCCTTCCACAGGTAGGCGAGGAGGCAGCAAGAGAAAGCGAAGAGGAAATTAAGAANCTCGTAGAAGGAGCAGATATGGTTTTTGTTACTTGTGGTCTTGGTGGAGGCACAGGAACGGGAGCTGCTCCTGTTGTGGCTGAAGCTGCACAGGAGGCTGGAGCTCTGACTATCGCAGTAGTAACATTTCCATTCTCAGCTGAGGGGGCGGTCAGGAGATCGAATGCAGAAGCGGGACTTGAGAGATTGAGAGAAGTTACGGATACGGTTATTGTAATTCCGAATGACAGGCTCCTGGAAGTGGTGCCCAACTACCCCATGCAGCTTGCATTCAAGGTAGCTGATGAAGTTCTGATGAGAGCTGTTAAAGGAATAACGGAGCTAATCACAAAGCCAGCACTGGTTAACCTCGACTTTGCAGACGTGAGAACTGTAATGGAGAAGGGCGGAGTTGCAATGATAGGTCTTGGAGAGGCAAGTGGTGAAGACAAGGCAAGTGAGTCTGTGAGAAAGGCTTTAAAGAGCCCACTTTTAGATGTTGACATATCAGGAGCAAAAGCTGCACTTGTGAACGTAACNGGAGGGCCAGATATGACTATAGAGGAAGCTGAGAGTGTTATAGAGGAAATCTACAGTAAAGTGGATCCTGATGCAAGAATAATCTGGGGAGCGATGATTGATCCAGAGCTTGAGAATACAATGAGAACTCTGATAATTGTAACCGGCGTTAAAAGTCCTCAGATACTTGGCAGGAAGGGATATCCTATCACAAAGAAGTACGGGATTGATTTTGTGAGATAGGGAGTCACCCAGAGATAGATTAATAAACAACGGTGTAGCTATAGAACGCATGCAGTTCAGCGAGATTCAGGAAAAGCTCAGAGAGTACTATACAGTCCTCAAGATGGCAAGAAAGCCAGACTGGGAGGAATTTTCAACTACGACGAAGGTAGCTCTGGCAGTTATGTTTGCAGTTGGTCTTATCGGATTCCTAATATACATTTTAATGGAAATTCTTCCAGGTGCACTTAAATGAGTAGGTATTTTGCGGTCAAAACTACGGCNAATCAGGAGAGAGTTGTGGCAAACCTCATGGAAATGTCTATCAAAAAGTATAATCTCGGAGTGCACTCTATTCTCTCTCCAAAAGAGTTAAGAGGGTATGTAATAGTGGAAGCAGAAAGTATGGATGAGCTTTTAAAGGCCATAAGAGGTTTGCCACATGTAAAGGGAGTTGTTAAGGGAGAAATAAGTTTTTCTGAAATTGAACACTTTTTAACTCCTAAAAANGCTGCTGAACAGATCAAAGAAGGATTTACAGTCGAGATCGTGTCCGGACCCTTTAAGGGAGAGATGGCAATTGTAAAAAGAGTTGATGAAGCAAAAAATGAGATCACCGTAGAACTTCTTGAGGCAGTTGTGCCGATTCCAGTTACAGTCAAGGCGGATCACGTTAGAGTTGTTGATAGAAGGGAGGTGGAGTGAAATGGTTCAGGTTGTGGAAGTCCTTGTACCAGGTGGTAACGCCTCTCCTGGTCCTCCACTCGGCCCAGCTATAGGACCTCTCGGGCTGAATGTCAAGGAAGTGGTGGACAGAATAAATGAGGCGACCAAGGATTATGAGGGTTTAAGTGTGCCAGTGAAGATNATAGTCCACGATGACAGGAGTTTCGAAATAGAGGTTGGAATTCCTCCTGTTTCAGCACTGATCAAAAGAGAACTTGGAATTGAGAAGGGATCCTCACAACCGGGAAAGGAGTTTGTCGGAGACTTAACTTTTGAGCAGTTGCTCAGGATAGCCAGAATGAAAAAGCAACAATCCCTGTCCTATGATCTAAGGGGTGTTGTCAAAGAGGTTCTCGGTACATGTGTTTCAATGGGGGTAACAGTTGAGGGAAAGAATCCAAAAGACCTACTCGCAGAGATAGATGAGGGGNAGGTAGAAATTCCCGAGGAGTGAATANTAACTTATATCCCCACATGCACAGAAGAGCTCATTAACAGCTGAAAAGAGCTCTTCAAATCCTGTTTTTTTAACACTTGAAATTTTAATGGGTCTGTAGGGGATTGTTGTATATTCTACGAAGAAAACTGTTTTCTCAAGCAACTCTGCCAGCAAACCCTCTTTCTCTGCAATGCTTCTCTTCACGAAATCCATATCAGCAACTTCAGTTAAATCTGTTTTGGTGAAAACTGTGAGAGTTGGAAGGGAGAGACGGAGAGAAACGATAACATTCTGGAGTATGGCTGCAAGAAAACTTTCTGCATCTTTTACAACATTGGAATCCATCAGAAAAAGCGAACATGCAAAGCGTCCTGAAAGCTCCTGAACCATNTTCCTGCCACTATCGGAGTAAACGAACAGTTCCATTTGGCCAGGAGTATCATAGAGAACGAAATCAGCCTGACATTTCAGCTTGTCCAGATACCCNGTGGCGAGTTCAATGGAAGTTATCAAAGCACCGTTAATTCCCAGATTGTAGCTCTTCATAACGTCCTCAGTTTTTACGAATTCCCTGATATCCGCATCAGTCTTGTAAACTGCATCTGTCGCAGGATCAAGATTCACACAGCAAACACTGTATCCTTTCTCATTCAGGAACTCTGAGAACGATTTGACAAGGGTACTCTTGCCACTCCCCGCTGGCCCAACCACAAAGATTTCCATACTCTTCCTATCTCCTGAGNATTGAAAAGTATGTTCCTACAAGGAAGGCGAGGGTGAAGAAAAACAGAATTTTAAATAATTCCATGTACGCCTCATTTGTTGTGAGAGTCGAGCTCAAACTTGAAACTTCCGCCCTCAAAATTTCGTTCTCTCTTTGCAGCTTTGTAATGTTAGCCTTCATCTGTTTTAGAGATTCATTGAGAGTTTTAATCAAGGAAGCGTAACTTTCTTTTCCAGCTTTCTCACTCTGAAGCTGGGTTTTCAGATTATCTATCGTTTTTTTGTACTCTCTGAGCCTGTCGTAAAGTTCCACATTCATGCTGTTGAGCGTATCAACCAGTTTCTCAAGACTCTCAATTCTATTCTGACAACTCTTTAAATCTTTGTTTAACTGGAGGATTTTACTGTCAAGTTTTTTCAGTTCCTCCTCTGGATTTTCGACTTTGGTTACTTCAAGATCGAGAACCGTTTCCTCAGTGGCTCCTTTGACGACTATCTGCCTCATACCCTCGCATGAATACGTAACCACTATACTGTAAGTACCCTCAGTTAAATTTGCCTCTCGAGTAAAAGTGTCCTCAAAATACATGCAGCCATCAAGTATCACATGAGCCGGTTCATAGAGTGTTATATTTACAACCGAACCCTGCATGACTGAGGTTGCTGACAGAATTGCAACCAGGAGCAAAATCATTAATATCACCTTTCAAGTGAACTCTGAATCAGTGCCCATACCTCACTGAAATCTCTCATGGATATGAACCTACCTCTGACCAGAATAAACGTTTCTCCCTTCTCAATCGCATAGGTGTAATTGCTGTTCTCGATTAACAGAATCTCATTACNTCCCAGACTTTTCAGTTTGACTTTCAAACTTTCAATCTCNCCGTTATCAAAACCTCTCACAATCTTTTTACCGTTTTCTGTGACTACGGCACAATGAACGAGATACTTTTTCTGCAGATATTCGGGAAGCTGAAAGAGAGACACCTTCACCCTTCTCCTGGCTCGTCTAAATCCTTTTTTTGCAAGAATTTTCTCTCCAACAATAAAACCAGAGGCTACTCCTGCCACAGCCAGCAGAGCTTCCCAGGTAATTTTGATCCCTCCAATATATAATTGGCATATCCTATTTTAGTTTTTTGGTCTGTCCAATTTTTTGGATTTCTCACAAATCTGTACAAAAATACCAAAAAGAGGAGACTGCTCGATCGAGAATCAATGCCTTGAACNAGCTTTTACCTTAATAGGAGTCTCTTTTTGCATTTTATTCCCATATCNCCNCCCGAACGCATCTCCCATGCAATCTGGAGCCATAACCTGGGCTATTTCATCCAGAGTNGGGAAAAATCCCACAATCCATTTCAATATTTTGACCAACATTCTCTCCCTCGTAGTGATTTCTATTACCTTGTAGTGAAGTTTCTGATAATTACTTAAAAT
>Ga0180889_1023_pt1 | contig 28129 bp, 23 predicted proteins | sample Deesub1362A_J573_FD_124182 | JGI IMG/M metagenome (GOLD analysis project Ga0180889, IMG submission 124182) | Thermoplasmatales archaeon JdFR-43
TCTCCTGCTGTTGCTTCGGTGATGTTGATTACTGATGGATTGAAGTGGATTTCTATCTGGAATCCTCCCACGCCTGTTGAGTTGAGGAGGATTGGTATTGTGGTTTGAGAGTTGAGATCGATGGTTGTGTCAGGGATCTGGACGGAGTTAGTCTGGGTTGGGGGTGACGTGACTTCAACTGTTTTTGAAGTGGAGTTCACTTGCCCTTCATCGTCAGTAACTGTTAAAGTTACTGTGTAGGTTCCTGCTGAAGAGTAAGAATGGGTTACCATCTTGCCAGAAGCTGTTGAACCATCTCCGAAGTTCCATTCATAGGAGACTATGCTACCACCATCTGGATCGTAGCTTGAGGATGCGTTGAATGTTATTGTTTGTCCGGCAATTGGGTATGATGGGGTGATAGCGAATGAGGCTATTGGTGGTTGATTGGGGGTTGGGGTTGGAGTAGGAGTAGGTGTGGGGGTTGGTGTGGGGGTTGGAGTAGGAGTAGGTGTGGGGGTTGGTGTGGGGGTTGGAGTAGGAGTAGGTGTGGGGGTTGGTGTGGGGGTTGGTGTTGGAGTGGGTATACTGACCGTTATATGTCTGATATCAGTCCTATTCCAGTTTCCAACCGAATCTACTGCATAGACGTAATACTCGTAGATACCACCTTCTAAATTGGTAAAATTACCTTCTATACGGGAATTATAATATGCGTTGATTTCCTCTGGGGAAAGAGCTCTTTTCCATATTCTGAGCTCATCTATAATTCCCTTAAATGGAAGGCCCCATTCAGTGTTTGAATACTGCCACCTGCCTATATACAGATCGTAAGGAGAAGAATGGACCCTAGGTGGTGCAAGCATTGTGTTAGGGTCTTGTACTCCGTTTATGTATATCTTCATAGTTTCTCCGTCTGAAACCGCAACTATGTAATTCCAGCTGTTATTTAGAACGCTCATACTTGAAGTCAGCCATACAGTGCCAGCTCCTGTTCCATCAGAACTTAAAGCGAAACTGATTCTCCCGTCTGGTTGAACGTCAAGCTCGAAAACCCTTCCATTAATTGGAATTGAGTAATTATACAGGTATTTGTTAACTATTGAGCCTCTCTCCCCAAGAATTGGCTTGATCCAAGTTTCTATCGTTATCTCCTTAAAGTCGTCTAAAAACTCTGAGTCTGCTACTCTCACAAAATCGTCAACTCCATCGAACTGCAAAGCTGAACCAAACTTGCCCTGAGTTAGAGTAGGCATGGATTCTGGGCTACCATCACCCATCAACCCATGATTATGACCAGTGAAGTCTAATGTATAGTTTGAGCCGTTGATCGCATTGAAACTCCAGTAAGCAACCAAGCTGTTGTTCCAATCTATAAATCCGAACACTGGACTTTCGTCTTCAACAGTAACGTTGACGTAAACCCAGTTATTTTTGGTGTAGTTTGTTAATGGTGATACAAAGTATAACATTGGTGGACTCGTATCCGGTATTGAAGTCGTTGTAAACTCCCATCTGTATGGAGATTGCAAATTATTTCCGGATATGTCTTTAGCCTCGGTGCCTATCGTAACAACATACACCGTACTATAGTTTAATTTGACAGGTGTAAAAATCATTGTATTTCCACTCCAGCTGAACGATCCGTTAACTGGCGGAGATATGGAAAAGGCGTTCTGTACGGAGCTCTGGTTCATAGCTTTGTTAAAAGTAACATTTATATTCACAGTTAATGGAACACTAGACCCTATTGGTGAGTGAGCGATTACTGACGGAATTTTTACAAGCTGGAAATTAAGAATAGTTGTTTGATTTGCTTCAACAGTCACATTTTGAGAAGTGCTGTAGTGGCCATTTTTCGACACAGTCACTGTGTAGCTTCCAGGTGTTATCCTCAGTGTGTAATAACCATTTAAGTCTGTAGTTGTCCTTTGCGTTCCTGCGGTAACAATTGCTCCCTCAACTGGATTGTCTTCGTCATCTGTGACCATACCACGAATTATACCAGTTGTAGCTCCTTCTATCCAGCAAACACCGGTATCTATATTGCAAACTATTGTCTTAGATGGAACATTTGGATCTTCTCTATACCAGCTCTCGTCTGGATCTATACCACTCATCGATGCTATTTTCCCATCTTTGAAAACAGTGATGGTGTAAGTAAAGTTTTTCTGCTTCACTTCTCCCGTCGCTGTATCAAGATATTTCTTGTAATCAGTAATTATAACTGTATTTGATTTATCAGATGGTAGTGGTGTATGTCCATCTTCTCCAGTTATGGTAGAATCGAAAGGTTGTCCTATTTCCATGCGGTAATGTTGGTAATAACAACTCCAGCTCCCAGTAGAGAATGGATGTGTTATTTCCATGTTCTCCACGGGATAATGATTTGTCTTTCTGTCATCTATATCCCAATTCTGCTCAACGGCTACATCTACAGTGGCGCCTTGAACTGGATTACCATCTTTATCAACCACTTTCACATCTAAATAGTATTTCACAAAAACTGCTTTTGGTACAGTTCTTCCTGCACTATCATGCCGTACATTCATATCAATGATAATGTCATTGAATCTTGAATTCACCAAACCAATCTCATTTGCAATATAACTCGGTGCGAATCCTTCCCAAGCATATACTGCTCCCCAAACATTAGAAGAACCAGTGACATAACACGAATGGGATTGGCCATAAGCTTCCGAAAGCGGATTATCTATTTTTATATTCCCGTTTTTCAGGTCAAGGTTATATATGTTCAGTTTGTCTCGATGTGCATTAAAATAAAATGTTATATTTAGTGGATCTGTTGCTTCTGTAATAGTAATATTATCTAATATTAAATTTTTGATATTGAGATCATCTGTCGTAATAAAGATTGATTTGTTACCTTTCAGATGACTTCTGATAATTTGAGTGGGTATAAACGAAGATTCGCCAGTATCTCCTATATCCACCTCATGCAAGTTTGTGAACTGAGTATTGGTTATATTTACTTCATAGGGCGAGTTTACAAAGAAGTGAGCAGAATTGTTTATTATCGAATTCTCTATCAGTAATCTTCCGTAGTATCCCCACTCAATGCCCACTGGCCGATACCTTACATTATATGGTTTTAGAGTCCCATCATATTTTAAAGTCATGGGATACCCCAAATAGGTTGTGCCACTTGGAAAGTTCCATACAAAGTAATATTGATTGTTTGTTGTAATTGTGCTGTTTTTAATTATAAGAGTAGAACCGAATCCTGGGGCAAATTCAAGACTTCCATCTGAAGTACCATTGAATTTTAATGTTTCGTTTTCAATAACAAGTTCTGCTCCAGTATCTATATACAGATTTGTATAAGTAATTGCCGTCCTGGTTGCTGGATCGTATGTAAACAATGTGGAATCATTTATCGCAGTATTGATATCGCTTAAAGTCACGTTTTTTCCTCTCACTATAATTCCTTCTTTATATTGAGGGTAGAGAAAAGCCCCACTTGCCTGCTCAAGATATATATATTTGCCATATTCGATTCCCTTTCCTTCAGGAAATAGATATTTATCTTTGTATACTTCAAGAGAATCAAACCAGATTTCACTGCTTTGTAATTCAAGCCTTATTAGGTTGTAACTTATGTAGAGGTCTGGGTCATAGACGTAAGTATCAAGTATATAATCTGTCTCATTCGCTAGCTTATGAAATACGTAAAGCCAACCATCATCGGTGTGAATTATTCTAGTTTCAAACCATTCCTTTTCTATGGGGCCAGACGGTCCAGTGGCATCATATTCTATGCTGAAATCATCCATCTGACTGTTCCTAACATTATCTCTTATAACAATATGATGATGAGTGCCACCAGTAGGCTGCTTTCCTTCTTCTGACCACCTGAAAAATCTACTGTAATCATAAAATAAAGGATAGAAATACAAGTAACCTCCATCTGCAACCCTGTTCTTGAATATCCAAGTACCATTTATGATGCTCGAAGGGATATATGCAGTTTGAGCACCTCTGGCGAATGCATCCGAAGCCGGAATATCTGCACTCCAGTTCAATAGTGCTCTACCCCATGGGTCTGTCTCAGTCCTGCTTGTGCTTTTTTTGTCTGTGAAATAATCAAAAATGTCGGGTGCTTCGGATATGTTTAAGGTGGAGATGACCCATTCGTGGTGGGCTTCACCATTGTCATTGTACGCTGTGACATGGATTTCCCAGATACACATGGAAGGATCAGAAGAGCAATCAAAGGAAGGAACGGTGAAAGTGAATTCATTAGAGTTTACACCTTGATCTACCTTGTTAACCTCCCATCTATAATTAACTTTTTCATTAACTGTAACAGAAAAAGTGATCACATCTCCTTGTTGAACCAAATACATCACATCTTGATCACTGTCTTTGTTTGTGGGATCTCCACCAGTAGAAGACCAACTAATTATAGAGGGGTTAGCATCAACAACATTTACACTAGTAAATAGCATAAAAAAGATTATAACGCTGGCCATTGAAATCCGGATGTACGATATATTTGATTCTGTCATGATTGTAACAATCATCATAAGATACTTAAACTTTTTCTGATAATTAGTGACAACCGTTTATTTATGTCTAATCGAAAAGCTAGATTTGCCATCTTAGGACTATATGAACAATCATTCCTTTGTATCAATGTCAATATGACTCCAGACGAAGATTTGTTTCCACTCCAGTTTGATTTTGGTTTTTTGAACGTAGTTCAGGACCCCAAACTTCGTTTGAGGGTATCTATTGCAATAGGCTTTCTTTTCCTCTTTGGATGATCTTTAATAATTTTTTAGTCTGTGATAGTGAATTCTCACTGATTCGTGGCTTATTTTTTCGAAACACACATGCGAAGTACAGTGTGTCATCGCTAAGCGATGTGCAAGAGACAGAAATATGCTTGTATTTCTCAAAGTTGGACCGAAAAAGTACAGTAGAGCTGGTATTATTTTTAACTTTACATCTTTTTTGTTCTCGAAACTTTTGTAGCCCCAATTTCCTCTATTAGATGGTTGAGTGCAGGCTGCATAGATTATATCTTGATTATTTATTTTTGTTATTTTGACCACATGTGAAACTTTTAACCGGAACCAGACAAAAAGCCATAGTTAGCGGTTGTCTTGCACTTCAAGCGCGGTATCTTGACTCCCTCAAGATGGGATACTCTCTAAAGCACTTTATAGTATAGCAAAAAATTTAAGACAATCCATATGATAATTAATGGGTGATTTTGTCTGGAGACAGTACAAAAGATTGCAAAAAATACAGGAATTGTTTTCGCTGGTGATATTATTTTTAGGTTAATGTCTTTAATTGTTATCATATATCTTGCGAGATACTTTGGTACAGTTGATTTTGGCAAATACAGCTTTGTTTTGGCATACTTAGCATTTTTTAATGTTATAACTGATCTTGGCCTTCAAAAGATACTTGTACGGGAGATAGCTCGCAATCCACAAGCAGCCCCAAAATTGATAGGTAACGCGTATGTTATGAGGTCGATATTTACAACTCTCGCATTTATTATGTCAGTTGTAATAATAAAATTTATGTCATACCCAGCAGATACAACTACTTATGTATACATAGGAGCCTTTACGCTGTTATTCATCTCATTCAGCGATTTTTATGCCACTGTATTCGAGGCGAACCTCAGAATGGAGTACAAGGTAACTGCATGGTTATCTTACAAGATCATATTTGCGGTGTTGGTTTTCTGGATCATATTTTCGCATGGTACACTGTTTCATATACTGCTTGCAACAGTAGTTTCAGAAATAATCAAAACCTCTCTCAGCTATTTATTTTCCAGAAAATTTGTACGTGCAAAATTTGAATTTGATTTTGGACTTTATAAGTTTTTAGTCAAAGAGTCTTTGCCTCTTGCACTTACAAGTATCATTTGGATAATTCATTCCAGGACTGATATGGTAATGCTCTCAATAATGAGGGGAGATGCTCAGGTTGGGATTTACTCTGCAGCTTATAGGTTGTCTGAGCCTCTTATGCTTATTCCTTATGCACTTGTGATATCGCTTTTTCCTATAATGTCTGTTTCATTTAAAAGTTCGAAAGAAAAATTGTTAAAAATATATCAACTTAGTGTTAAATATATATTGATTATTATGTTACCAATCACAATAGGCACAATTTTGATAGCCGATAAAATTATTCTCTTGATTTATGGGGTTGAATTTGCAGGTTCAATAACTGCACTTCAGATAATCATATGGGCGCTTGTTTTTACGTCAATAAATATTGTGCTATTCAATCTGCTAGTGTCAATAAACCAACAAAAACTGAGTACTGTTACTTTAACCTTGGGTGCCCTCCTCAATGTAGCTCTTAATTTTGTTTTGATACCCATGCTGAGCTACAACGGTGCAGCCATTGCAACGGTGATGACAAAAGCGATAGTATTTGGAGCTAACTTTTATTTCGTCTCCAAATATTTGCAAATACTTTCTCTTCACAAATTACTTGTAAAACCATTGATTAGTGTTTCGGTGATGGGTGCATTTGTATATTACTTTGATGATTTTAATATATTTTTACTTATTTTTATCGCAATCTTAATATATTCGGTCTCACTTCTAATTTTGCGAGCTTTTTCGGAGGAAGACATAGATATAATTAAAAGAGCCCTATATTTTCTTAAGAGTTCTTAATCCTTTTATTTTAAGTTTAATTTTTGTCTTCTCGCGTTCCTCGATATTTTGATATCTTATCCTTCTAGTTGAAAGCTCAGAATCTTCTCTGAATATTTCTTTTAAAACACGACCGTCTAGGTCTTTTGGAATTGGCACATCCATAATATAGAGAAGAGTTGGAGCAAGGTCGTATATTTTAGTATTCTCAATCTTTAAACCTCTTTTGATATCAGAACTATATGCGAGAAAGATGCCATATAATGCATGTCCATTGCTATTTCGTACAATCTCATTACCGAAAGGCTGAGAAATTCCGAGACCCGACCTAACTTGATATTCCTCAGATAACATAAAAATTATATCTGGTGCAACATCTAATTTGTCCCCAAAGTATAACTCCTCCTTTCTCCAGACCTTTTTTACTATATGTTCTCCTGTTTTTGGATCTTTTAAATGCTTTAATCTTTCCATTATTTCTTTTCTAACTTTCTCGTATAACTCTGGTTTGACTTTTCCATCTGCAAACCTTTTTTTATCATTTATATAAATACTACCAAAATTAGAGCGCACAGTAGAAGCTGCGCTATATGCAATAGTTTCTGATAACTTCGGTCTAACGTCTATTTTCAACTCTATTGGAAGCACTCTTTTTAGCTTCATATAATAAGGAATCAGCCAAGTAAAATATTTTAGTAAAAACAAAGGAAATTTCAAATTAATTCTTTTGAGCTTTACTTTCTTACTCTCAACACTAAATTTACCCGAGCTAGTTTCTTTTTGCGGTTTTTGTTCGACTTTTAAAAAATCCTCTTTTTGAAGCCATGAATTGATATAAAATATTTTATTATATGACTTAAATCCGTGATCTGATATTATAATAAGATATGTACCTTGGGGAGCATTACTCACGAACCAGCTAATGTATTCATCGATTTCCCTATACAACATTACTGGATCAGAATATTCCTCTAACTGCCCCAATATTAGTTTATCAAACATGTCATGCTGCACCCAGTCAACACCACTAAATAGTACGAAGAAGAAGTCCCAGTCTCTTTTAAACAACTTCTTAGCACATTCAAATCTGTGTCTTTCTAATTTTCTAATGTCCCTAACATACTCCATTATTTTTCCTTTCTCGTGTAAAGATACATTGGGTATGATCCTATAATGTCTGAACTCTGGTATCTCATCTACCAAATTAGGTGGAAAAACACAATTATCACCTTGAGTCATTAAACTTGTTATAACTATACCATTTATTCTTGGAGGGTAACTACCAGGTAGATTTATAATTATACATTTTTTATCGTTCTTGCTTAATAGCTCGTAGAATGTAGTTCCATAGATGTTTTTGGAAGTAATAATTCTAACATTGCTTAGCGAATCTTCGGGCATATCAAAATCATAACATCCATGCTTTCCCGGATTTTTACCCGTCGCAAAAGATATCCATGCTGAGGTGGTGGTTGGAGGGATTATAGATTCTAAATCGCCATATACACCGCTATTCATTAATTTCTTTAATGTTGGCAACTTTCCTTCCTCAGCCATAGATTTCATTAGGTTCCATGTTGCACCGTCTATACCAATAACTAAGACTTTTGTCATTTCTCCCGAATTAATTTAACGTTTCGTAGTATATAAAGGTATACAAAAAGTTCTATCATCTGAAGAAGCTTATATTAAAAGATTTTATTAACTAATTTTTTTATAATTAATATTAACTATTTTTATTACAATTAACTTCCGTATTGCTTTAATGACTGGGTATATATTTCCCAATTATAATCCCCAAATGTGAACTTCTCCATTATCATATAAACAAGCTTTTTCATCGTATGCATTGCGAAGGAGGTTTGAGGGGTATACACCATGATGCCAGATAACATTCCCCCTCGCCCTTGTGTTTTCAACAAAGTATTTAATTGCAAATTTCTGGTATGGTAGCTTTTCCAAATTGATATAATCCCATGTTATCTCTCCAACTGCTGGACCTGTATATCCAGCGAACCAAAACCCATCAGACGTCAGAGGGTACATCTTGAACTCAGAAATATTGAGTTCGTTAAATCCATAAATATGATTGATTACCAAGCTACCAACAAGAACGTTAGCTTTTTCAGATATTGCAAAAATTCTGATGTCAAAATAACGAACATGTGATATTGCTGACCCATTAAGATTTTCTCTCATCCAAAGAGCTGCTTGGTAAGTTGACTCCTCAAGATATCTCTCGTTTATTGGTTTTTCCTCTGGTTTTGGTATGAAATGAATATACTGGTAATACGCTGAAAAACTAAGAGAGATCAATAAAAAGATTGTAAAAACTTTTAATATAAGTTTTTTATTTACAGATAATCTAATTATGTTAACCAAACCCAGAGCAGCAAGTGGAATCGCAAATATGGGTATAAACCATTTCATATAGGTTTGTATATAAATAAATGTAGTGATATATGCTACTGAAAGTAATAAAAACCATTCTTCAAACTTCTTGTTATGCTTTAAAATTAAATAAACCAATCCACCTATGACAAAAACGATTGGTATTCCTATATACCTACCATAGCTTACATCTATCGGTGCATACCTCGAACTCTCTAAGAACTTGCCTGTGAAAAAGGGTATTGAGAACGCTAGAAGAAAACATCCGATACTAATTGCAGGAAAGAGTTTATCGACCTTCACAGATTTTATATATTTAATTTTATAAAATATATTTAAAAACAAAAATGCAAAAATTGTTGGAATGAGGAAGTAAAATAGATGATGGGTCGAGAAGAGTAGAATTGATAGAATAACAACTAATGGAGCGTATTTCAAAGATTTCCGACACCTTAGCATGGTATACACGAACAGCGGAGCAAGAACAATAAAAAGACCCCTTGAGGGTATTGTCCATGTTGTATACCCTAATACCCCAGGAGAAGTAGAAAATAAAAAAGCTACTAAAAACTTAAATATATTGTTATTTATTATTTTCTTAGCCATTATATAGGATGTGAATATGCTAACGACGCTGATAAGAATGCAGTACAAAAATATAACCGATTCCATCTCCATATTTGCACTTTGTGAGATACCTGAAAGGAAAAATTGTACTGAACTTGTATAAGAGCCAGGATAAAGACCAAATATTGATAATGGGTGAAGAATCCATTTTGCATACCCAAATTTATTTAGGGAATTTGTCATTACGTGTATGAAGACCGAGTCCGGATAAATTTCATGAGGCACAACTTGAAATCTTAAGATAACATTGAGGATTATTAGGAGAATAAATATTTTAACCATCGCATTTTTTGAAAATTTTTCTGACATATTAGCTGCTCCCTAAATATCTAGACACTTCAAAGACGCTCATCATGCTTACCACCACTTTTGCCTTACGTTATCTTTATTGGTTCTCATTCAGTTTGTTTTAAAACAACCACTACCATCTAAATAATCTGGCAACTTCAAATGCTTCGGCAAATTTCACGCCCATAGTTCGTCCCCTAACTTTTGCCAATCCTACAATTGCCTCTTTTTCCATATATTCTTTATAGTTCTGCGAAACAAATTGATCTATGCACTTCAACTTATGTTCAAACGTATCGTTAATGTCACTATATGCCACGGGTCTGAATTCAATTGTGGTGGACGGTGTCTCATACAAAAAAACGCTGCTTTTCATATTTCGTGAAGCAGATAAAACCGACCTCGCAACATTCGCGTGATCTTGATGGTAATCTCTCGGTGAGTGGACATATATTATCTCAGGTTCTATTTTTTCTATACATTCATCTAATAAGCTTACCGTGACTCCATTGTGCATAATCATTGTGTCCGGTAAATCTAAAAAGAGTACACTGCTAACACCCATTAAATTTGCCGCATCCATTGCTTCTGTTCTTCTCCTATTTTTATCTCCACTTTTCTCTCCTAAGGATGCAATAACATAATAAATTTTATCGCCATTGAGAACATGTTTCCTTATAGTTCCTCCACATCCAAGTTCTATATCATCTGGATGTGCTCCGATTGCAAGGATATTTCTAGATTTTTTTCCCATATCTAATTTTCCTCCTTATATCTGTAATATACTTTTATTCATTCCATATTCAAAAGATTTATTTTTATCTTTATACTCTGCAGTATCATATTTGTGTGATCTACCACTAAATGGTGAGAAAGTAAAAAATATATCCCCTCAATAATAAAATCTACTGGAGCAAAAAAGTTCGCAAATCTATTTAACAATCTCTTTAGAATCCAATGAAGTAAATTGAGAATCCTCAAAACTTCTACACTATTTTCAAAAACAGAAGACACTAGAAAAATGCTAAAACTTTGCAGGGATACCTGCATAATGCTGGTGTTTTGGGATTTGGCTATCATAAATCTCGGCATTACTATCTTTTAGATCATCTTCTTTTTTAGTTCTACAACACCATTCTTTGTTTTTAAAGTTCATTCGCCATCTTAGGTATTTTTCCTACATTAAGTAATGCATCGATCGCAGCCATATTTGATATAAAACCTTCATAGCGTTGTTTATAGACAGGGTGTTTAAAATCTTGGAATAACACTTCAATGCCACGTTCCTCAAAAAGTTTGACATCAAGATAGGTGCGCCCCTTCGGTCCGGAAAGGTAGATATCACCACCCAATGTTTCAACTATATCTGCTAACCTCTCTGTTGACTTAGATTCAAAACCTAAATCACTGGAAAACACTAATTTTGTGTTAATGTCGAAAGCTTTTTTAATAAAATATATTATACCCATATTTAAATCAATTAATTTCTCATAGGTTCTGCTGTAAATCTTTCTAATTTCATCTTCATACGTGCTGTAATAAGGAGTATCTTTATAGTTATCTCTGATGTTATTGAAATGGTCTTCGGACCATTTTAACCTTTTCCAGGTAGTTATATTATTCTTTATTTTAATCTCATTTATTTGTATACGTTTCTTTTCAACCGGAACCGTAAGCCACTTCCACCCGTTATAAATTCTGATCCTGTTCCGATGCTGAAAATCTCCCTTATTAAACTGTGCATCATCATATATAACGAATATATCCGCTTTCATCATTTTGTCAAAGAATCCCAGATACGGAAGGTAATTTGGCTGGTGTATTGCGATTATCATAAATGCCTCTGCCATTTGTTCCAAAAGTAATCCCTAATCTCATCGTCGCATATTTTTTCCCTTCTTTGCAAAAAACTAAGCACGTATCCCAGCATATAAGCGATTCCCCTGCGATAGGAGTTTTTGCAAAGTTTCATACTTCTGATAAATACATTAATTGGATGGAGGTTCAAGTAATATGCGCTTTCACCACCATGGAGGCCCCTTCTCCAATAACTTTCACTGCCTGGTATTCTCGTTTCGAGAGCCTTAATATACTCGAATCGCCTCGTTTCCCATCCCCTCAATCTCGCTTTTGCCTTCAGTACACTATCCCAGCAGCATGTTAATTGTATACCATCACAAGCCTCATAACATTTCCTTCTTATCAGCATGAGACCTCCAGACGGCTCTTCTGCATCCATAGACATGTTTATTATTTTGCCATTTTTGATGTACTGAACGCCACCACCTGCGACACCCAACTTTGGATTTTTTTCGAATTCTTTTAACAATTTTTCAAAAAAATCTTGCTCCACGATCATATCTCCATCAACATTACCCAAGTATTCGTAATCAACTTTATTTTTTTTACAATATCCAATAGCAAAGTCAAAAGCCTTCATCATTACGTTTGACAGGTGGAATCCAATGTCTCTATTTTCAACAGCGCCTTCCAGCCGAACAACCTGGATCCAATCAATTTTTTTCTTAGCTTCTTCTAGCACTTTGTATGTATTATCCGTACTCCCGTCATCTACGATAACCCAGACTACTGGTTTAATAGTCTGTTCTACCACGGACCGAATAAGCTTGGGTAAGTTTTTCTCTTCATTTTTTGCAGCAGTAACAAGTATATACCTGCTCATATTCATCACGTCCTACTTTTATTGGTTAACATAAAGCTGCGATGAGTTGATACTCTAGGGCATCTAGAGGTGTAGTAGAACTCATATTCTATTCAGACTTCTTAGCTCTCTTATTTTTCTCCTAGTCCTATCTTTCTCATCTATTTCCTGATATACAACTTCCCTATCAGAATATTCACTATCTTCCTTAAATATCTCTTTTAGAACTCTACCGTCCATGTCCTTTGGGATTGGTATGCCAAAAATATGGAGAATCGTTGGTGCCAGATCGTATATTGTTACACCCTCAACTTCAACACCCTTTTTAATATCTTGGCCATAAGCAAGGAATATTCCATGCAGCGCATGGTTGCTGATAATCATGTTGTCCCTAAAAACTTCACCTACTAGCAGGCGGCCCATGTGATATTCATCCGATAATTTGAAAATTATATCTGGGGCCATACCCAACTCATCTCCGAAGTACAATTCTTCTTTTCTCCAAATTTTCTTTACGATTTTCTCCCCGGTTTTCGGATCTTTTAGTTTCTTTAATTTATATATAATTTCTGCCCTAATATTTTCATAATCTTCCAGTTCTACATTGCCATCATTGAATCGTTTTTTATCGTGGATATAGATACCAACAAAATTGGAACCTGAATGAGTCAATGCGTATGCAACTGTTTCGGATGCCTTTGGCTGAATAACGTCCATCTGGACTTCCAGTGGTATTACTTTTTTTAATTTCATGTATAAAGGGTGCATCCAGCCAAGCAGCTTAAGATAGTTTAATAAGAAAACAGGTAGTTTTATCTTTATCCTTTTTGATATTGCCCTTTGCGTTTCTTTTTCACTTATATGGCGTGGGGTTCTTGTTTTTGTCCTGTCCTCAACTTTCAAGTATCCTTCTCTTTTTAGCCATCCATTAACAAAGAACTTTTTCTCGTAAACTTTAAAACCATGATCTGACATAAATAAAATATTCACATTTGAAGGCGCATTATCCACAAACCATCCAATATACTTGTCTATTTCTTTATACAATTTTATTGGAACCATATTATCACCCATAGCTCCCGAAATTAGTTTGTCGTACATTACATGCTGTATCCAGTCTGTTCCACTGAACAACAGGAAGAAGAGGTCCCATTCTTTTTTAAACAATTTTTTAGCACATTCAAATCTAATTCTTTCTATTTCCCTTATATCGTTGACATAATCTATGATTTTTCCTTTAACATACAACGACCTATTCGGAACAAGTCGATAATTTTTAAACTCCTGAATTTCGTTTACCAATTCGGAAGGGAAAATGAAATTATCACCTTGAGTTAGAAAACTTGTGATAACAGTTTCTCTTATTCTTGGTGGATATGAACCGGGTAGATTTATGATTATGCATTTTTTCCCGTTCTCATAAAGTATTTCATAAAAAGTTTTACTCGGTATATCCTTAATTGTTATCGGCTTTACATCATCTAGTGACTTCGTCGGGAGGAGAAAATCGTAGCATCCGAGTTTTCCAGGGTTTTTGCCTGTAGCAAATGAAATCCAAGCTGGAATTGTTACTGGGGGTATAGTAGACTCTAATTCACCCCATACACCATTTTCTATCAATTTTTTAAATGTTGGTAACCTCCTCTGCTCAGCCCATGGCTTGATTAAGTCCCATGTAGCCCCATCCAATCCAATTACGATGAGTTTATTGTTATGTTCTCTCAAAGACCCTCACTTCCTCTATCTCTCATCTTCATATATAATTTCTCCACAATATTTGAAAATAATGTAGCTTTTTTAGCACTGAAATTAACAGTTAGCATAGGATTGAATTTTGACTTAAATTGACATATTGAAAATGTGTTTGCACCGAGTATTTCATAATAATGGTATCTATTTTCTATTCCCCATTTCATAACTCCCCAATGTAAAAAATCATTTGAGGTGCGCATCTTTGTCTTTGGTTGTCCTACCCAGTCTATCACCTTATTCTTATAACAGAGCTTGATTCCCCCACTAACAATTTCATTTTCATGTCGCACAACAAAAATTTTCAAATTTTCGGGAAATAATTTTTTGAATATATCAAGTAAGTAAGTTTCAGTAATAGGAAGTTTTCTTTTCTGATCTGCATATCTTTCATATAACATTTTATATAAAGTTAGTAGCTCTTCCTTATCTCCCAGTTCTATTGTTAATTCTTCTTTTTCTGCTTTTCTTACATTTTTTCGAGCCTGCATTGAGAAATTAGATTCAAGACTGGACAAACCTGTAGAAATATCGAGCAGATAACTGTAGAATGGCTCAACTTGGTACCCCATCCATTTAAATGGTCTGCAATCAATTAAACCTGGTGGAAGTTTTAAATACATATAACTGGGCCTAATTTTATTATTAACAAATTTATTAATCTCTGTACAAAAATGTATAATTAATGATTCTTTCTTTTCCTGTTTTAATTTATCATAATCAAGTAAGACGGGTCCTAAATATGGCACTCCTACTTTTGGCGGGGGAGAAAAAACCATCTTCAATGGTCCCTTTTTTTTGTAGAATATTGGAAAGACTCCAATAATTTTTTCTCCCTTCATCCCTATGAGTGGATACAGAATACTGTTTGTATGCTTTTCAATAATTTTAAGCCAATCGAGCAAATGGAAAACTGTTCCATAGGGGGAAGCTCCAACCAATGTATCCCAATTTTTTAGTTCATCATTTTCGGCCGTTCGAACATTAAGCATTTTAGCTCATCTTCTCTCTTGCATTTAACCATTCTGCCAAATTATATGCATTCGTGATCCATGCATTTTTTTCTTTGCATACCTCTATTATCTTTTCATATATTTTTGACCGTCTTGGAAACTCATGTTCGTTAAAAATTGCTTGATGCCATCTTAACAACAGGAGACCGTTAAGCCTCTCAACAATATTTATGATATCCATTATATCTCTCCAATTTTTATAAGGACAAGCATTGTCCATTATTATTATAGGCAGCTCCCATACAGGGATTATTTTGCCATTTACTGGGTTGAAAGGATAGAAAGGATAACAGGTGCCCCACCTAAAACCGATATCAGTGACAAATCCTATTGAAGAGTCGTATACCAGTCCAAGCTTTTCATGATATTCCCATGTTTTCGGATTTTCAAGATTACAATAATGCTGTGAGATACCATGTACTTTTTTACCCAATATTCCTTCGAGAATCTTCTTTTCCTCTTCCAGCAATTTCAAATCATTGTAAGAGCAATAAGAGCCATGAATACCTATCTCCCACCCTTCTGTATCCAATTTTCTTATTATTTTAACGATATCTGGATCTTTTATGTCATACCTGCCCCAATACAATTTCCATTCACTCGGCGAGAATAAACGTGTTTTTCTCTGTTCGTTCAAAAAGAAAAAAGTTGATTTAACATTGTATTTCTTCTCAATCTCCATTATTTTGTCAAAGTTCCAGTATGGATTCTCTCTTCTTAGAAGAAAAAACAGTTGAACTAACATCAACCCTATCTGTCCTTTTTTTAAGTTTCTAATTGTATGTGTAATATACTGGTATGTTTTTTTAACCCTGTCAACATCATGTGTTAAACAAACCGCAAATTTCTTGCCATCCGGCCAGAAAGGCTTGTATTCTAATTGAATATTCAATCTCTCGCTCGCTAGTATAAGACAATCAAACAATATTTTTTCATAGTAATCTATCACTGGTATTTTCGCGAGTTGCTTCTTGTTTGAATTTTCAGATTTAGGATTCCAGAAACGTTCTAAATAGCCTGTTAGTATATGTCCAACCTCATTAAAAATGTCGAATCCCATGAATATAGTATTATTCTTTAATGTAACACAAGGATATTTATTATCCTCATCAGTATACATTACCAGAATTTTTCCTTTTTCTTTCAATTGTGCAGGTTTCTCAAATAAAGGTATTTTTCCTCCTCCGATTTCTTCTTCAATTATTAAGTATCCAGAAACATCATTTTGCATCTCGTTCTCCACAATTTGTATGTTAAATCCATTTATGTCTTCAGTTGAAACACCATAGACCACATTTATTATAGATTCTCTTTTATTGGCAAATTTGATTCCATATTTTTGAATGAAATGCAATATACCATAAATCCTATATGGGTCTTTTGTGCTATAATGTATTGAAATTGCTTCGCTATCAGATTGTATTGAGATCGCTTTCACCACCCGCCGGATAATTCTCAATAAAGTCAATGAAGGTCACGATTGCTTTATAATCCACTCCTTTTACTGTCTTTACAGGTAATTTTATTGTATGTTCAATATCAAAGTCATTATTTTTAAGATCTGACATCCAATGTTTCAATACATTATCAAAACCTACAGAAACAACTTCATCTATTATTGATGGAATAGTATTGTAAGCTTTAGATAATCTTTGAATATTTAACAATATTGATGAAAGTCTTGCTATCTCAGCGTTAAGTTTCTTCTTCCTTAGATTTATATCTCGTAATCTCTCTAATATCGTTAGAAATTCGTTTGATTGATGTTTGTACCTTTTCAGCTCCTTTTTCAAGGTATCTTGTTGGATATCCAATTCAGCTATTTTCTCATAGATAATTCGATAGTTTGTATCCATATCTTGTAATTTATATTTTAATGAACTAATAGAATATCTTCTTACAAAATCAAAAATTATTTTATGAAGAATTACGCTGACATATTTATCATGTGATTTCCATCTTACAGTTAAAGGTTTATTAAACCTTAACCTCTCCGCAATGACATCAGAGATTTGTCTAAATAATAGACTGCCCCCTAACCCCTCTACATAAACATCGGTTCCCAACACATCAGGGACTATTAACTCCCTTGAAACTGCCTCAAAACTTATTGATTTGTATATCGCGCTCAAATCAAAATCATTTCCAACTTCTATTTCAAAACCATGTTTACAAATCGGACATGTACCCTTAAGGATAATATTTTCCCCAATTTCGTTGGCTTTTAAACGAACTTTGCCACCACACTCACAATGATACCAAAATGGCACATGGTCTTCCTGCACTTTTTCTAATTCTAGCCCTCTTTGCTCAATTGTTTTGTTATATATATCTACATACTCTCTCCTTTTTGAAAGCAGGTATTCAAATGAATTTGTAAAAATATTACTTTTTTGAACTTCAGAATAAATGAAAAAAATTACATCTAAATCAAACATTTCATTACAAATTTTAGAGAAAAACTTTGCATTTGCTTCAGAAAAAGAATTACTATTTATATAACACGCTCTAAAAAGTTTTTCTAATTGTATCAAATCTTCATCATCTCGCGATAATCCACAGTTAGTATAAGCTGTTATTAAAAAATCAATCTGTTTTTCCACTTCCTTTAATGGAGGAAGTGGCTGTTTACACCATAGGCGCCACCATTCGTTTTCTCCTTTAATCTTAAAGCCAATATTTTTGTATCCTTCTTTTGAATAATAAGGAATCTTATTCCGATAAAGAAAAGGACTCATTGTAGTGTCCTGATCAACAAATCCAAACAACGCCACAGCCGGAATTCTTTTTTCTTCAAGAAAGTTCACCAAATAATGCGCAAAAACTGATTTTTTCCACACACCATAATATGGCATAAAATTAGGTTGATGTGATACCTCAATAATTACACAATCTTCGCCACTAATCAACAAATCAATTTTATTTTTAACAGAATCAGTAAATGTACGACAATTCATGTGAAAATTTTTGGCTATTTCTCCAATTTTATTAAGGTTTTGAATTTGTTTCTCCATTTTTTTATTTTTCTTATTCAATATTTTTGTTATAAGCTCAGTGCATTGCATTTATATCACCAAAAGCCTTACCAATTCAAACGTTTCCGCAAAAGAGTAATCTACCTGTGCCCCCCTCATATATGCTAATGCCATTATATATTTTTCGTCAAAATAAGTGCGAAAATCTTGCGACTCATACTGCCTCATAGCTTCAATCTTCTTTTTAAGATGTCGTTCTTCCAACCTAACGAAAATATCTGTTGTGAATGTTAGGTTATTCCAAGGATGTTCATATCCCCAAATTGAAGAAGTTTTTTTGAATGCTCTCAACCCCTCAAAGTATATAGTCCTATGGTCTTGATGGATGTCATTTGAAGACGGTAGCAATATCAAATCTGGTCTTATTTCTTTGTTTAGCCTAATCATTTCGTTAAGTATTTCTTGTCTATATAATGGAAATGTTCTTACCTCATAATCAAGTAATAGTACATTTTTGCTTGGAATCCCCAGAATTTTGGTTGCATTCATACATTCAATTTTTAAAATATCAGGTGGGAATTCATTCGGTACTGATTTTATACAGCTCGAAAATGCGACATAATATACCTCTTTATTTTCTTCGATGAAACGTGCAATAGTTCCTCCTGCTGCTATCTCACCATCATCTGTATGGGGACTTAGAACCAGAACTCTTTCAAACATATTCAAACCAAACTAAATTGTCCCAATTATATTTTCCCGGATGTGTCTTTTACTTTTGAGCCAATATCCAGAAATAATGGTAAAACCTTTTTGGATATACACGTGCTAAGAGATTAAGTATAAAGCGGTACACCCTGCTGAACTTCGACATTTCGCTTGAGACAGGACCTCTAAAATTTACCATAATATTTTGAAATCCAATAGCCTTTAGCTTTTTTTCCATCAGTAAAGGATCCAATCCTCCGGTAAATTTATGATATTCAGCTAGTTTTTCTTTCGTATCAACTGGTTTTAATAACTCTTTTACTATTCTGAATTTTCTAAAAATAAAATATGAATTTGGGTCATTATCTGTGTACAAGACTCCCCCATTTACTAGAACTACATATATTTCCTCTAATACAGATTCGATATCATAAATATGATGTAAAACCGAGTATAATGTAACACAGTCAAATGTGTTTGGCTTGAAGGGTAATTTATCAGCACTCGCTCTTATAAGTTTAGCCTTAGGACAAATTTCTTTTGCTTTTCTTAACATAGAAAATGAAACATCAATTCCATACAAGTTCTCAAAGTATTGTTCTGCAATTTTTAAAATATTTCCAGTACCACACCCTAAGTCCAAAATGGAGCTATTTTTTCTTAGTCCGTATCTGGAATTTATATTTCCAATGATCCCATTTACCCTAATCTGGTTGGTTTTATCGAAAACACTGCCAGATCTTTTACGTATATGGGCCATAGCATAAGTATTAGTTCTTTCTAGATCGTAATACTCAATGTTAACAAGAATAATTTCTTCATTTTTATTTTTTATTTTTTTTCTTGTCATATTTATTTATGGCCTTACAAACTTTTTGAGGGTATTTCTCGATAAAATCAGTCATAAATGCTGTAACATCGATTTTCTCATTTAACAATCTCTTCATCTTTTTTCCCATACCCTTCTTTGCATTTATGTCTTCTACTACCTCTAAAGCTTTATTGAGAGCTTGATTTGGATCAGCAAAGGTGTATAAAATACCATACTTATTAACGAGTTCATCAAAGTTTCCATGTATTTGTGTTGCATCCTTCACTTCGCCGGATTTAGTTATGAATGCCTCTACATGCACTGCTGGTGTTCCTAAAAGAGCGGCTTCCACTGCTGTCGTACCGCCTTCACCAAAATAAAGATTTGCATAATAAAGCGCAGAATGTATTTTTTCTGGTGATAAATTTATTTTATATTTTACCAAATTTTTGTTAAGTTCTGCCTCTGACGTGATAAAAACATTTCCGAAATTCTTAAGAGAGTCAATTGCTTTTTCTAAGTAATTCAGGGAAAGACCCTTGGAATAAGCATCATGGGTTGCTTCCCACGAAATTAACCGTATAATTATAAATTTTTCATTTTTGCTCAATTCTAAGTCGTCTAAAACACTTGAATCTGGTTTGAAATAATTTGGATGTAAGTAAGCCAACTCTAAGTAACTTTCAAATGTCACGTGCTTTCTTGAATCAATTTTTTTTCTGAAACATGAAGGTGTACATATGACGTCTGAGAAAGGGAACAATAAACGTTGTACAAGAACTGCATGCTCAGTATCAGAAAGCGCTATATGCGGTTTCCCAATTAATTTGCTTATCTGAGCTAAAGAAGGGGATGATCCTAGGAGTATGTCTGGCCTAAACTTTTTTGCAATTTTAAGCACTTTAAAATCACTTTCGAGCAATCCATAAGCTTTTCTCAGTAAACCACTATGGTTAATTCCTCCAACTTCATACTCAAAATTAAACTTGTCTAATAGACATAGCGTTATGTCTTTTTTCCAAGCAACGATCTTTACTTCATGTCCATCATCGTTTAAATTATTTATAATATTCTTCCAAAAATGCACTTGTTTTGGATGTGCTATTCCAATCATGATTTTCATAGCAACTTTTCAACTCTTTTAATACAGTTAGCAACTTTCAATAATTCTTTATCAGAGAGTGAATAGTAATTTGGCACAGTTAGTACCGTATCTGCCAATTTCTCAGTGTTAGGGCAATCACCTGTATATCCATAATATTGTTTAGCTTTTGAAGGAGTCCTACTATATAACTTGGCAGTATCTATACCCTCATTTCTCAAGAAATCACTTGTGAAATTCCGTTCCTCTTTATTTCTGAATATTATTGGAAACAGATAATAATTACAATAAACATTCTTGCTCTCATAGGGTAGTTTCAATGATGTACCCCCCAATTCATCAATCAAGAAAAATGAGTTCTTCCTCTGTTTTTCCACCTTATTCTTAAATGAATATATTTTTTTTAAAATTAATTTTAAATCGCTTTTTTTGATTCTTTCCACATTGAAACCCCTTTTGTTCATTAAATCTAACTTGTTTTCAATAAATGACCCCACTGGCAGTGCAAAAAGGCCAAACCAAGGCTTACGATAAGAAAATGATCTCGCATACACTTTTAGACAATGTTTAATTTCATTTAAAATTGAGGAATTATTCAAACGATCTATTTCTTTTTCACTCCTCTCCATTATTTCGTCATCATTTAATATAATCATTCCTCCAGTACCTGCTGAAATGTATTTTGCCAAACTAAAGAAAGAAGCATTCCCTAATGTCCCGGTTTTTCTGCCTTTGTATTCACTCAGCAGTGAATGGGCACAATCCTCAACAACAGCCTTATCATCTGCGATTTTCTTAATTTTATCCATGTCAGCAGGGCGACCAAAAGTGTGAATTACCACTACTGCACTTAAATCCTCAATCTTCTCCTCTAAATCTTCCGGATCCATTGTGTAATTGTCAGTATCGATATCAATAAAACATGGAACATAACCAGCTTTTATTATAGCATCAAATACAACAGTGCAGGAATAAAGCGGTACACCTACTTTGGAGCCTTTCGGAAGATTTAATGCACGCAGTATAACAAAAAGCGATGACCTTCCACTATTTGTGAATAGGAAAGTTTCCTTTCCGAACATTGACTTTAAAAAATCGAGATCGTAACCACTATTTGAGAAAATTGACTTAATCGAATAACAGAAGTCTTTAAAGTTGTAATCTAAGTTAAATCTCGGTATCAGGCTGGGTTTCATTCTTCAACTCCAACTTTTTGATAACTCTGGCAGGGACTCCTGCAACAACTGTATAGGGTGGCACATCTTTGGTTACTACAGCACCAGCTCCTACAACTGCTCCCTCACCAATCGTAACATTAGGCAATATTATTGCACCTGCACCAATCCAAGCGTCTTTTTCAATTTTGACTTTTCCCAGTTCTACTGTTTTTACGTATGGGTGAATTCTTGAAAAATTTGGGCTAGACGAAGTTATTAATGTCACCCTAGGTGCGATCGATACTCTATCCTCAATAACCACGTTACCCAACTCGCTAAGTTTGTCTGATATTATTAGGTCTTCACCAATATAGACATCTTTGCCTATTGAATACCCGCACATTCTATATAGGAATGTCCTCAACTTACACCATGGCATATTTCTTGCAAGAGTTTTGAGTAATTTCTTTTTCCAAGTAAAGATGCTCATATGAATAATCTCCTGTACATTTTAAAGCCCTTCTCAGCAATTTTCGTTTTGACAGGCGAGTATGCTTTCGTATACCGTCCAAAATTTACCAACTTTCCTCCAAACCTTCTTTTAAATTCACGAACACCGTATTCCTCACTTGGTTTTCCAGCACCACCAAAATCAAATATATGGTAACCGTTATTTGCTCCCTCTTTGAGTATATGCCATACCAGTGCTTCGTTAACGTAAAATGACAAATAATCTCTTAATGCACTAGCATACCAATCGTACATAATTCCTTTATAACTTAAAATAACTCTTACAGCTATAATTTTACCCCCATATTTTGCAATATAGAATTTTGCCATGTTTTTTGGAGCCAACAACTCAAAAGCTGACCTAAATAGACTAATATCTGCAAACGGAATTTTAGCATTGTTATATGCTTCTTTTAGGATTCTATAGAAAACAGGAATTAGCTCCCCATCCCCCTCTCTTAACTCATCTACCACTATTCCTTTCTTTTTAGCTTTTTTGATTCCTCTTTTTTTATCCTTTTTCAATTGGTTCCAGAGTTCTTCTTTTGATTTATTTAAGTTTATTAAAAAGTTAAGGTGTTCATCATATTTATACCCTAACTCACCAAGAGTATTTGAAATTCCTGATGTATTCCAAAGATTCCTGATCTGCGTGTAGAGTACTCTATTCTGCATCAATTTGTCATAATGCTGCATTAATATTCTAAGAGCTTTGATACCTTCCATCCCTTCAACTAACAATGGGCTGCCATGAACTATCGAACGCGCAGAAAATGAGCTTAGAAAACCGCTTATTTCTTTTATCACAACTCCTTGTAAAACGCCTAGTATTTCTTTAGTATTACAATCGATAGCAGCAAGACTTATCGGTTCGTAATTTTTTGTTCGTTTATAAACTTCAGCCATTTCTGGGCTTTGAAAAATATTACCGTGTGGGTGATTATAAACAAACTCACTCCATCGATCCAAGTCCGGGGAATTCGTTATCTTTATCATATTAATTTTTTATATTTTTTAATTGCAGCTTTACCCATGTTCTTTGCGTTTTGCCAGATCAATTCTATAAACCACTCAGCAAAATTGTCGTTCCATCTATTTGGATGCACCAAGATGCATACTTGAGTACTTTGTCCATTATTAATAATTTTTATTATGTCGTCAGTGTCTTTTATTTTAATTTGTGTATTAACGTTCTCGTTAATATTATCTTTGATAGAAAATCTCGAATTCCATTTTCTACTAGTATCTGTGAAATAAAAAACTTTCTCATAATCTATCGATAAGTATGGCTCACCGATAATGTCAAACTCTCTAAAGTCATACTTTTTCCAAAGGTCTTTATTAGTCCACTTACTGATTGGGTTCCCATGCATACAAATCGTACTTATGTTGCAAATTTTCCTGAATTCCTTTAATTCTTCTTTAAATATTTCTATTGCTTTCTTAAAGTCACCTTTTGCTTTATCCAATACTTCATAATGATAACCAATTTCATGCCCCATACCTGCTATTTTCTTTATTATATTTGGGTTAAATACTCCTTCTTTCATCCGGAAATAGTAAGTTGATGTTATTCCTAGATTATCTTCAATCTTAGCCATTTTTAAAGCGTTAAGTGGTTTTCTATCAACATCGTGCCTTAATATTGCTACTTTACCATTAGGCTTTTTAAGTAAGTAGTTCCTCACAGTTAATGCTTCATAATTTTTCATTATCGTCTCACATAGCTCTATGTATTTATCTAAAGTAAAATCCATACCTATTACCTTGCAAAACTCTGTAAAGTAAAATGTAGCTTTGATATCGTATTTTAAGAATAAATTCAGCAAAGATGGCACTTTTTTCTCGTGAATCTGCCTTACAGTAATTAGGCCTTATACTATTTAAAAGAATTAAGAAGGCTTCAATGTCTGCAGTGATCGGGAAGTACATTTGATTATCAGACCTCAGATATATTGATTATCTGATTTTTCTGTCTTTTTGTAAAAAATTTAGCATTTAGCATCATGCTGTAACCTACTGTAAGTAAAAGCATGTAATTTACAGACTCAATTCTTCTCTTTCCCCATCTAAAACCAGCCATTGTATCTTTGCATGCTCCAAATCCCGCTAAAGTTCTGATAGCGTTTACCCCCATCGAGAGAAAGTTCCAAGCCATGTAATGTAATCAGGATGCCTCAACCACTTTTTGAGCTGGGGAGCCCATTTAAAGACTCCACTTTGCTCGTACTTCTCAAGCATTTCGGTTGCCCTCTCAATCCCCCTCTTAAGCATTCTCATTCCGAGGGTTTCCAGCAACCTTTCTAAAATACCTAAGAGGAGTTCCACGAGCTTCTGGTTCACTATTCTCCCTTTAACCCTAGCGTACCACAGGGACACTCTATATAAAGCCTTCTCTGCTCTGTTTAGCTTCTTCCAGTTGCCGTTTCTAAATCCTTTTTTGAAGCTCGAAAGGAGCTCAGTATAATGCAGCATGTTATATTGGTGTCTTGCTTCAATAATATAAAGCTTACGTTGATTTGAAAATTATAGTATTAATTATCATTATAATGAGTTAAGATTATGAGATGTAATATTACATTAATTAAGTGATAATCTATTATAAACTAAATAAAAATATAGTGTCAGTATTATATAGTAAGACTATGCACGAAAGCTATAAAAAGTATCTAACTCTTGCAAAAGTATGCTTGACTATAAAAACACAATACTATTCTTGGTCATACTTGCGCTCTTTTTGGGCGCAACAGTAGAGATAAATGAGGGGTCTATTCTGATAGGGGTCTTGCTTTTTTCACTGATATTAATATTAATAACAAGAATAAAAATAACCAGCCCTCTCACAACCAGACCTTCTAAATTTTACATGCTGCTGGGTTTTTCAATTTTACTTACTGATATTACCTATAACATTGGGACCAACAGTCAATTGGGAACCTTGGACATAATGACATTCATACTAGGCATATCTCTCATCGCCCAAGATGTGAATAGAGAAGATATACAGAAAATGGGAGTTTTTGGCACATACATGTCTGCAATGTTTATTATGCTGTTTTTAATCTTTTTCAGCCTGTTTAACTATCTAGAAATAGATTTCATACGCATCTTTGATCATTACTTTGTCCTCCTTCCTTCAGTCTCCATCATCAAAGTTTTTGGAATTCCCATCCACATAGTTTCAACTGAAACTGTTCATATTCCTGGTGTTGAGAACATGACCGTCATAATTGGCGGTCCCTGTTCAGGCCTATATTCCATGTTCCTCCTAATTGCAACTCTCGTTGCATACACCCGAATTGAACCTGTTGAGAGGAAGAAATTTCTACTCTTACTGGCAATTTCCATAGCAATTGCTTACATTGCAAACCTAACGCGAGTGTCAATACTTTATGCAGTTGGCTATCATTATGGGACCGACACTATGATGACTGTTCACGTTCACTTAGGGTGGATAATTTTTGTAATCGTAGTTACACTCCTGATGTTCATAATGAATAAAATTAGCAGAACTACCAAGAAAATCAAAATCTCCGCCTGATAAGGAATACGGCAAGCAAAAAGATAAAGAAAATAGCTAGAGCCCCTAAGTAAACCGCTGAGATCATTGTGGCTCTTCCAAAGTCGAAATCTTTTCTGTTGAAAGTGTCGGCCGCTATTATGGCAAACAATACAAGCAAATTTGACATAACGCTGAAGAATAGCGGTCTTACCAGAGAACTCATCTTTCTTTTTTCTTTTGTGTCATTATTCCTTAATCCCTCTATCCGCTTTGTTATCGAGGGGTTTGAGTTGAATAATGATGCATACGTGGGTAAAGAATAGTCCAGTATGTTCACAGCATTTCGGTGCAGCGGGTTTACAGTAAAGAGATGTGTATGTCCCAGATTTACCTCCTCATAGAAATTTGATTTTAGCTCTTTATCCAGCTTTTCCAATGCACTGATCAGCTTATGGGGTTTTTTATGCAGCTTGACACTCTCCTGATCTGCTATATGTTCACGAGAGGGAGACACAAAAAGATACACCATGAAAGCTGCTACTGGAGCAACCAAAGAGAGAACAAAGAGTCTTATGAGATTTGGAGCCGGGTCTTCTTCCTGACCAAATCCCGTAAGCAATGAAGCCCAGAAAGCTAGGGTTGAAAGAGAAGTTAGAACTCCCACCAAAGCAGCGACGTAGCATGCAACAAAAATATCTCGATTTTTGATGTGTACAATTTCGTGAGCAATTACTGCCTTTAACTCGTCTTCGTCAAGCAAATTAATCATAGACTCTGTCAGAACAATCTTCCCCTTTTTTGGGTTTCTTCCTAAAGCAAAGGCATTTGGCATCTTTGATTTTGAAACAAACACCTTTGGGGCTGGAATGCCTGTTTTATCTGCTAATTCACCAACAAAACCGAAGATGCATTCATCTTCAATCTCCTTCGCCCGGTACCACCTCAGTAACAACCTATCACTCAAAAAATAGAACATCACAAATACCAAAGATGATGCTGAGAAAGTTGAAAATAATAACAAATAAACTAAACTAAGCTGAGATTTAACAGGGTAAATTCTCAATTCCGAAATCCCAGATTTCAAAACAAGAAATCCAGCTATAACAAACAACCCAAAGATGGGTATTGAAATTAGAAACCACAACAACACTAGCTTTCCAAAATTACTCAAATTAACCACCTATCTCTGATATCGACTTAATCTGAATATCATCCCAATAGACTTTCAACTTTAGCTCCTCAACGTCATTCTTCGCATATACTCGCATACTCAATATATTGTCCTTGTATAGATAAACCGGAACCCTGACACTCTGCCACCCCTCTTTTCTGGCAACGTCATCCTCCCATATCACTTCACCATTCAGCAAAACCTGCTTGAAGCAATCTGTAACATTTTGCTCATCGTAATTGTCCATCACCCTTAAGAGAAGAAAAGCAGCACCGGGACTTCTCACCCTTATATCCTGATAAATGGTCGCATATTCTCCTGACTTCAGCTCTCCAGTTTGAACAATGAGATATGAGAAGTTCCCAGAGGCAGTCACTCTATAGGCATACCTTCCCGAAAGGCTACCATTCTTTACCAACCTCCAGCCCCCGTATGACTCCATATCTCCATTCAGAATCGAAGGTGTAGGATAGACTTCATACCTCCTTGCTGATTCAAGATCACCATAATCAATCTCTGATGAAACCCAGAGGTGGAAGTATCTGTATGGCTTCTCCTGAACTGAGTTCTTGAAGAGCAGAAATTCAAGCTTCAACAACTTTCCAATTATGCTTGGAGTGAAGTTTACCTTCCTCTCCCACTTCTCTCCGTGGTTGAGGGTTATTTCCTCTGTCTTGATTAACTCGCCACCAAGCTTTACCTGCAAAAGGTATTTGACCTTTTCATGCTCGTTGTTCTCTATTACTGCTTTAACCTCAGCAGGCTTCCCCAGATAGAGCCTTGTTGGATAGTTTCTCTCTTCGCCCTGTGAGTCTAGAATGGAGAAGT
>Ga0180889_1135_pt1 | contig 23794 bp, 21 predicted proteins | sample Deesub1362A_J573_FD_124182 | JGI IMG/M metagenome (GOLD analysis project Ga0180889, IMG submission 124182) | Thermoplasmatales archaeon JdFR-43
GATAAAGTAAAGAAACATAATGTTCGCCGTTTGCCTGTTGTTGAAAATGGAAAGATAATAGGGGAGATTACACTTCGCCACTTAATAGAAAAATTCTATTCACTTATTCTTTAAGTTGTCCATCAGTATACAGGCAGCATGATATACTTCATTTATTGTATATTCTTTTGGATATTTGGCCATGAATCTATCAACAATTTTTCTCACAGTTGGATTTTTTATTTCCTTTGCTATTTTTTCCAGCCTTTTTTCCAGAATTTCCAGTCTCCTAACTTTAGTTATGTGCTCATGAATTTCTTTAATAACGGCAATTATTTCTAAAATGGAAAGGAAAAGGACAAAGCCAGATGCAATCAAAATGGTTCTTTCCTGATTTGTCCATGAGTAATAAAAAATTTCCACATCAAACAGCAAAACAATGAATGGTATGAGTAAGGCGATTTTTATCATTCTGCTTGCTGTGAGAATCTCACCAAGTAAATTTCTTGCAAATCTGTGTCTCATCAAAAGAGAATAGGGGAATCAGGTTAAATCTTTTTCTTTCCTATTGCTACAGAAAATTTTCTTTTTTCAGTTTTTCCCATGATGACAAAATAATGTTTCGTAACTCCTCGCTGTCTTTTGCATTCAGCCATTTCTCCTCAAAATCTTTGAATTCCGAAATTTGAACCAGCCACATGAGGGAATGGAAATAAAAACTCTGCTGATCCGGTGAGGAGACAATGACAAAGAGAGCATGTATTGGTGGAATATCATCAGAAAATATGATGCCTTTTTTACTTCTGACCAAAATGATATCAAATTTGTTTCTTCCCTTTATGATTAGCGAGAGAACAGCTATGCCTGGATATACAACTATATTGGAGTCCTTTTCTCTCTTCATAAATGATTTGTATAATTCTTCTTCATCTGCATCTATTTCTCTAGCCAGTTTATGAGCAAGCAGTTTTGTAAATTCATCAGGCGATAGCATTTTTTCAAGATCCAGGACAAGGCATTTTTTTATCATTTCCTCAAATCTTTTTTCAGTGATGTCATCTCTCTCTATCAGTATCTCTCTTAATTCTTCATCCATCAGATAACCAGTTGATTCAATGCCGGTGATTCTCTCTATTACATGCAGAAGGGCATATTCTCTTTTTATTTTGGGTCTGGCATAAAGTAAATACCAGCTGAATCCAAACGCAATGAAAATGCCCATTGTGATCAGAGAAATGATGCCCATTTCAACTAAAATGAACCCATATCCAATAATTCCTGCTATGTGCACCAATGGATAGAGAGGACTGCGAAATTTTGGCTGATAGTGTCTTATTTTGCTTTCCCTCATAATGATAACAGATAGCACTACAAACATGAACAGAAGAAGTTGCATAGCTGAAGCTGTTTTAACCAGCTCTTCCAGATCTAAAAACAGAATAACGAAAATCATGAAGGCAGAGGTAAAAATTATGGGAAATCCAGGTGTGCCATATTTTGAAACCTTTGCAAAAAAACGAGGTAGCAAATCATCTTTACCCATCGCCATTGGGTTGCGAGATGCTGCCAGTAAGCCAGCATTGGCTGTGGAAACAAAGGCTAAAATTGCGGCGATTGCCATTATTATAACGCCAGCTTCTCCCATAAAAACCCCTGCTCCAAGAGAAATTGGTATGAGGGAATTCTGTAGCTCGCCAGGCTCTACCAAGCCCACTGTCACAAAAATAACCATGGCATAAAGTAGAGATACAACAATCCAGGCAAGAAACATTCCTAATGGGAGAGTGCGTCCTGGATCTCTGCATTCCTCTGCAACACTACAAACTTTTGTCAGCCCGGCATAGGAAATGAAAACAAAACCTGCTGTCGCAAAAATGGAACTCAAGCCAAAGGGTGCAAAGGGGGTAAATCTTGATAGCTCAATATGAAAAACTCCAGCAACAATATAAAAGGCAAGTAAAGCAAGCAGACCAACAACCAGAATTATCTGAATTTTTCCAGTGTGCTTGACACCAAGGAGATTTACTATGGTAAAAATTATGCAGAATGCAACAGCAACGAGCTTTATCTGTAAATCTGTAAGTCCAGGATTGAGCAACAGGGCAAAAACTCCAATTCCAAGCAGAGCAAAGGCGCTTTTAAAAGCCAGAGAAAACCATGCGGCAAATCCAGCGACTGTTCCAACAGCAGGGCCCATACTCCTGTCTATATAAAAATAAGTACCTCCCGCCTTTGGCATGGCTGTGGCGAGTTCAGCTTTGGAAAGCATGGCAGGAATAACTAAAAGGCTGGCAACGAAATATGCTACGACTACAGCAGGACCTGTTTTGGCATAAGCTAATCCAGGGAGAATAAATAATCCAGAGCTAATCATTGCTCCTGAAGCTATACAAAAGATATCAAATAAACCTAGTTCTTTCTTAAGTCTCTCCCCCTCTTCCTTATTTCCTTTCCTCATTATAATTGCATCCCCTAACAATATTTTAAATTTGGCTGAATGTTAAATTTCCTTTTCTTTGCCCTCAGCAATTGCCACAAAATGCTCCATACCCTCTCTTGGCCCTTTGGCAAATAAAATATCTCCCTCCTCTATTCTAGTATTCTTTCTAGGATCATAAATCCACTTATTCCCTCTTTTTATCGCTATCACCCACATTCCTGTCTGAGAGGCTAGTTTAATGTCTCCGAGAGTTTTTCCCTTCAAAACAGAATTCTCTCCTATTTTAACCCTAACAAACACCTCCTCAGATTCAAGAACACTTTCCTTTATCACAGGATGCAATTCCACATCTCTCAATTCAACATCTGCAATATCACGGGCAGCATCAGCTATGGCTTCAGAACATGCACCAAGCTGTATTATTGCTAAAGCTTCATTTACTTCCAGTTCTCCTGCTTTGACNTCCTTTATGGCAAGTTTTTGCAGCTCTTCATTAAGCACATCAATGAAATTTTCCAGNTCATATACTTCNCTAGCCAAATCTTTATTGTCATAGATTACTGAAGAATATGCCAGATCAACCATTAATTCAGCCTTTTCCTTCAGCTCCAGCAATAAAGCTTCAGCTTCCTTCTCGCTCATTCAAGCACCTCTATCTCTCCTTTCAAAAGCTTATTGAGATGTTTTATGCCTTCCTCTGGCCCAATGCATATTAAAATGTCTCCTTTTCTGAGTCTTACATTTCCCTTAGGCCCGTAAATCCATCTGTCTTTTCTTCTTATTGCCAATATCCTCACTCCTGTTTCAGAGGAAATTTTCAGCTCGCTTATTGTTTTTCCACATGCAGCAGAATTTTCATCAACGCTTATTTTCCTTATAGTCTCATCCGACTCTTTTATTAAATGAGGCAGTATGGGGTGATCAAGCTTATATGCAAGCAGTTTTACCATGTCGGCAGCAGCATTTGATATTGTATCTGCTGCTTGAGCAATTTGAAGCACTCCCGCCATTTTCTCCGCGTCTTCAGCATTTCTCGCTGCCAGCATAGCCATTATTCTTATTTCGTAATTGAGCTTATCCATTCTCACTTCCAGATATCTCACTTCTTCAGCTATCTCTTTATTGTTGAAAAGAATGGCAGAATAGGCTAAGTCTACTATCAACTCGCTGATATTCTTCATTTCTTTCAATAATTCTCTTATGCTCTTTGGCTCATATTCTATTTCTTCAAACTCAGCTTTCTTCCACCGAGGAACTTTCATTTTGCAATCATATAATAGCCAGTGTTTAAATAAGTTGCTAATGTAAACAAAGAGATGCCATAAAAAATGAAATGGGTGGTTTTGTTGGCTTATTCCTTTTCATGAGTGAAAATAATGAAAGAAATGAATGTTGTGGTAAAATTCTTTCATGAGCACATTAATGAAAATGAAAAAATGATGAAAAATAATGAAAGGATAGTGTTGTGGCAAAATCATCTTTCATGAGCTAATGAAAGAACAAGAACTAATGAAAAAATGGATGTTGCAACAAAATCTTTTTCATGAGTATGAAAAATTGCAGCAGCATTTCCTTTTCATATTTTCATGAATCGATCTCCTCTACAATTATTTTTTCAGCCATTCCTCTGCCTATTGTTGTTTCCCTTCCATCAATGGCTATGACTATGGGCCCTCCTAAAGGATGCTTTGCCACAATCTCAACTATCTTTCCTTCCCTTATTCCTCTTGCCCTCAAATTCCTTATGAATCCAAAGCCACCTTCAATTTTTGCTATTCTTGCCTTTTTACCTTCCTGCAATGCTGCCAAAGAAATCATCATTGAGAAAGAAAAAAGGCATTAAAAAAACTTTCATAAAAAAGGAGGGAGGGGGAGGGGAAATGAAAGGCAAACCAAGCCTGCATGTGCCCACCTCAGGGCGCTTTATATACATGCAGGCCCATCCTGCTTGTATAATAAAGGCAATGACACTATATAAACCAGGGGAGGGGTTAAAACCATTTATAAAGTTTTCGGTGAAAAATATAATGAAAGGAGGTGTTGTAGCATCATCATTTTTCATTTGAATCTGCCAACTGCAACATACCCTTTCATTATCATGAACNAAAAAATGACTGCTGCAGCAGCAAACTCCAAATGAAGAGGAGTTACAGCACAACATTTTTCTTTCATTCTTCATGAACGAAAAAATGATGCTGTAGTAGTAAGTTTCACATGAGAAAATGCTACAGCAGCAATCCCTTCTATTTTTCATTCAATAAAGTTAAGAAGGGTCTTTCATTATTAAAACATGGAAGCATGTGATGAAGCCATTAAAGAGCTCTCTTCTATATATGATAAGGAAAGCATGGATACATTTGTTAGTCTTTATTTTGATGGAAAGGATAAGAAATTTATTTATAGAAGGGAAAAAGCGGTTATGGCAATTTTAAAGGGAGAAGAGCTGGAGAACTTTGTGAAGACAATGGAGAAAATAAAAGAATTTTTGGGGAAGAAGCATACTGGTAATGTTGCCATATTTGCATCTCACAAGCATGATTATTTCAAGGTTGTTGATATTCCTGTTAAAATAAAAAATCTTCTTGTTGTTGACTCCTCGCCATATATTCGTCCTTTAGTGGAACTGACAGATACGTGGGAATCATTCACTCTTGTTTTACTCAATACAAATCATGCAAAAATTTTTTCTGTTTCATGTGGCAAAATAGCAGAAAAGAAAAGATTATCAGCATACATCATGAATAAACACAAGAAAGGAGGATGGTCTCAGGCAAGGTTTCAGAGGCTGAGGAAAGGGAGCATACATGCATTTTTTGTGGAAGTGATGGAGGAGCTACAGAAATTTGCCAGCGACAATATCATAATAGCTGGACCCGGCCAAGCAAAACATGAATTTAAGGCAATGCTGCCAAAAAGGTTGCAAGAAAAGATAGTTGATGTCATAGATGTTGACATTGAGGATGAGCACGGCTTATTTGAAGAATCCATGGCAGCAATGGCTGAGAAAGAAATGGAAGAAAAAAGAGATACAATGCAACATTTAAAGAAAGAAATTTTGAGAGATGGTTTAGGAGTTTGTGGTGTAGATGATGTCATTGAAGCAGCAAGAAATGGGCAAATAGAATTGCTATTAGTAGAAAAAGGCTACAAGCTCAGAGGATGGATTTGCGAGAACTGTCAGGCAGTGGGTAAAGGAACAGCAGAGGAATGCCCATACTGCCACAAAAAAACTTCAGAAGTGGACATCATTGAAGAAATCATAGAATTTGCCGAACGAACAGATGCAAAAGTAGAATTCATCTCCGGCGATGAAATAAAAAATCTTGGCCATATTGCAGCATTGCTGAGGTATAAGTGAATTTTTGGCATGTTCACTAAAATTATATATTACTCAACATTATGGATACAATGCAAATTAGGGAAGAGATTATCTCACGAGATTATTATCCTCCTACTAAATTAATTGGATTTTTTTGTAATTTAATCGTGAAGAAAAGCAAAGGAAAAATCAAGAGAGTAGTCCTCCTTCGATTTGTTTTAGCATTATTGATCTTCGGTTTTTTGGCCTTTGGCATACCATTAATAGTAGGTTATTTTGCTAACGATTTCTTTTTCACAAGCTGGGAATTAATTCTCGCTTTTTGTTGGTTGTTTATAGCCGCTGTACTGATCGACTTATTTGAATATGCTATCGATGATTTTTGGGATAAATATAAAGAGATTTGCAAGATGGAAGAGAAGGACTTTCTGCAATTTAAAAATGAGTACAATAAAAAGATTTTTTCAAGAAAATATCTTATATTAAGTATTTCCTTGTATGTAATTGGTTTTATTTATATGCCAGAAATTTTGCACGAATATAGTCTAGCAATACTCATAACCGTAGATATATTAATGATTCCAGCTGCAATTATGTGGGGAATAATTGGCTATCTTACTCTTTATATGTACTCTTTTTCATTCAAAATATGCGAACAAAATATTGATATCAATCCGTTTCACCCTGATGGTTTTGGTGGATTAAGCGCATTAGGTAATCTTCCATTGAGAACAGCTTCGTTTGTTTCAAGTGCAAGCTTGTATATTCCTTACGGAATTAATAGGATGAGAGAATTTGGAATGCAAACCGTGGTTGGAGCCTCGTCGATACTAGCTGTTTCCGTGGTATCTACGATTATTCTACTTACCTTTGTGGTTCCTCTTTTACCGGTGCATAAATTGGCAAAGAAAGTTAAATATGACTTATTGATGACTATTGGTAATAGATTAAGAAGTAGATTGGAAGCCTTTGAAAAATGCGATATGTGCATGGAAAGAGACATTGAGTTGTTATTGGCTTATTATAACTATAACTCAATTAAAGAAATGAAAGTATGGCCGTTTAATACTAGAACATTGTTCGAAATTTTCTGTTACATAATTCTGCCCGTATTATTGTTTTTAGCTGGTATTTTTCTACATTAAATGCAAAAGAAATTGCTTTATAATTGCTGAAACATTCCCAACTTTTTGAACAATATAAACAAACCTATGAAAAAATAAATTGCAAATTCCCACCAAGATAAAAGGAAGCCCAACAATATCAAGCCTAATAACCAGCCAATCAAATAATACAATGACCAATATGTCATTTTACTTAAAAGATCTATTATTGCTACAATAGAAAGGGTGAAAAATATTAGTAGAAAAGGATGGTAACCATATAATGTTGCTATCTCCTTAAAAATTGCAGACACTGCAAAACCAGCAACAATTCCTGTAACAGCCCTTTTAAATCCATGCTCCAAACCAGGCATTACAATTCTCCTCTAAATGCTTTATAAAGAATGGCTTGTTTAAATTTTTCCGTTTTTTATATGTCTCTCCCGTTACTTTAATATTGCCTTAATTTATTCAGAATTATGCCTAAAAAAGTTTTAACCCATGGCTTTAAACTTTTCCAGCCATGGGCAAGCGAGGTTGTAAAAGGAAAATTAAATTTTCTTGTACGTTCAGTTTCTACAAAGAAAAGAGGGAGGGTCGCGGTTATAGCAACAAAGGAAGTGGATGATGTATGGCTACGGAAGGCAAGCGAAAGGGAAATAAGAGAGATAGAAGATAAAATCGGAGCAATAGGAAGTGTGGAGGTAAAAGATTGCATCGAGGTGAAGCCAAATAAGGTTAAAGAAAAATTAATTGAACTCGCTGGAAAAAAATATTGGGAATATTATCCAAAATATTTGATTCCCGAGAAAACAAGAACTGGGATGGTTTACATTTGGATTTTAGATAAAGCAAAAGAGTGGAAAAAGCCGAAGCCAGTGAAAGGCGGAGGAATTTTGTGGGCAAGGGTGGAGTTGGAGGATGAATGAAAAGATAGAGGTTCGCCAACGTGTTAAAGAGCATATCCAAAAAATCTCATCTCATAAAGGTATTTATGAACTTTTTTCATTGCTCAATTATCCTAAAGAGGTGATTTTTCCCTTTTCCTCCACTAGAAAGAAAGAAAATTTTGATTTTAAAAAAGAAGATCTCGAAAGGATAGAAGAAATATATTCCATACTAAGTTTTGGGGAGGGCTTAAGCAAAGGAGAAAATCTCCCTGTATTCTTAGTTGAATCTAAAACATTGACGCCATCATTTATTAGGAGTGTTACAAAAAAATTTGCGGAGAGTTACTTAAGATTTCTATTGATTTTCACGATAGATTACAATGAAATTATTTTTGTTTTTCCAGATTATGAAAGAGTTAGTGTGGGGGAACCAAAATTAAAAATAACCCGATTAATTATTGACAAACAAGATATTCATTACACAGATGTAGAGATTCTATCTAACCTCTTTTTTGATAAGGAGAAAAGTTGGCGCGATGTATGGAAAAAATGGAAGGAAGCGTTTAAAGTAGAAAAAGTAACAGAAAAATTCTTTGAGGACTACACAAAAATATTCTTTAGGTTGAGAGAATATGTTTTTGATCAAGGTTTATCCAGGAAAGAAGCACATGAATTTACTCTGCAGTTACTAAATAGAATAATGTTCATTTATTTTATTTCAAAGAAAAAATGGCTTGGTGATAAAAGATTTATGGGATGGTTATGGAAAGAGTATAAAATCTCTCGTGAAAAAGATTTATTTTATGAGAAATGGTTGAAGCAGATATTTTTTAAAGCATTTAATAACAGAAGCAGTGAAATCGAGGGTCTGCCAGAAAGTGTAAAGCAAATTCTCTTAGATGTGCCTTTCCTAAATGGTGGCTTGTTTAATAAAAATGAATTGGACAATCTACCAGTTAAGATAGACGATAATTTAATGAAGGAAATTCTAGACTTTTTCGATAAGTATAATTTTACTATAAAAGAAGATATGCCCTTAGATAGAGAAGTTGCCGTAGATCCCCAGATGCTTGGATATGTTTATGAATCTTTGGCAAATGTTGCTGAGGAAATATATGATAGAAATGATTTAGGCATTTTTTATACTCCAAGAGTAGAAGTAGACTTTATGTGTAGAAGATCTCTAGTTGAATATCTTTCTAAACATTTGGATATACCAAAGGATAAAATATATCATCTGGTTTTCGATCCGCTGGAAGAAAAAGAGAAAATCGAAAAATGGATTAATGAAGAGGGGTTAAGAAAATATTCTGATAAAGAAAAGATTTGGCGAGAACTAGAGTATGTTTTAGATAACTTGTCTGTTGTCGATCCAGCATGCGGTTCGGGAGCATTTTTGGTCGGTATGCTAAATGTTTTGACCGAACTTTATAAGCTTGTATATAAGCATACAGGTAGGCATTTTAGCGATTTTCAGATGAAATACAGGATTGTGCAGCGATCTCTCTATGGCGTGGATGTTATGCCATGGGCTATTCACGCCGCAGAACTGAGATTATGGCTACAGTTGATTGTTGAAACTGAGTTTAGTAAGGAAGAATTGCGAAAACATCCGCTACTTCCCAATCTCAATATGAATCTTAGAATAGGGGATTCTCTGGTTCAGGAAATTGGTGGGATTAGTTTTAATATAAGGAAAAACAACCTGAAATCATTTTTAAAGAAGAAATTAGAGGAACTGAAGGAGGAAAAGAAGAAGTATTTCGAAAACTCTCCGACTGCCAAGTTTAAAACCCTTGAGGAAATAAGACAAGAAGAAATCAGGTTATTTCAAGAAATCATTGATGAAAGAATAGAAAGTTTAGAAAATGATATTTTATCTTTAAAAAATGAGATAAAAAGAAGAGGAAAGCAAATCGGATTATTTGGTACGGAAATAAATGTCGACTCAGAGACATATAAGAAGGAGAAAGAAAAAATTGAGAAAATCGAGGAAGAGATCGAAGAGAAAGAAAGAGAAATTGAAAAGTTAAAGAAAGTTAAAGAATTATTACATAATCCAGAAAAGAAACCTTTTGTGTGGGATATTGATTTTGCCGAAATTTTTGGAGATAAAGGTGGTTTCGATATTGTAATCGGAAATCCACCTTATGTAAATTATAAAAAGATAAGCCCACCGAATAAGGAAAAAAAAGAGGTTACTGAAGAGGATAAGAGAAACTACAAAAACAAATTGATAAAATCTATTAAAACCCATTTTCCTGTTATAAAGAAATTTAGTTTGACAAATGATTACTATATCTATTTTTATTTTCATGGATTAAGCCTCCTAAATAAGAAGGGAACTTTTTGTTTCATAACTTCAGATGCATGGTTATATACTGACTATGGCAAAGATCTACAAGAATTCTTATTGAAATATGTCCCAATAATTGCTATTTATGACTACCCCAGAAGATCATTTGAACATGCTGATATTTATACTGTAATAACTCTTTTTGGTTCCCCAAATATTAAAGAGAAAAATATAGGTGATTTAAGATTTCAAGAAAAAAGAAATTGGAGTATGCTGAACAATGTTTCCAAATTTGTAAAGTTCAAAAAACCATTTGAAGAGGTGTTATCTGCCAATACTCTTATTGACATTGAAAATATAAAAATCAAAATTAGAGATAAAGAACTTACAGAACTAGCAAGAAATGTTATTACAACAGATAGTTATAGAGTTTTTCCGATTTTACAAGGAGATTTGTTAGAAGATGGTTGGGAATATCCAGAAAAACAAGATAAAAAGATCGAGAGATTTAGTGAGGGGTTTTATGCAGGGAACAAATGGGGAGGGAAATTTTTAAGGGCTCCAGATATATATTACACCGTACTAAAAAAAGGCAGAGAGGTATTTACAGAATTGAAAAATGTAGCTATAATAAGAACAGGCATCAAAGAAGGAGGGTATAGTAAATACATAGTCCATAAATCAAAGATAGATAAAAAAGAGTATAAGAAATATATCCCAATTTTGAAGAATGTAAAAGAACATAATAAGATCATCATAAGTGACAATGATTCCTTTATAACTAAAGATATTGTAAAGTTTAGGAAGATCGCCAAGAAAAGAAGGTCTCGCATTCTATGGCTTTCTGGCAGAGGCTCTACTCATAAATGCCATAAAAATGTTAAAGAATTTACTTTTACTGGAAATTACATAGGTATCGAGCCAAAAAAAGAGGAATACGTCGACTACTTAATAGGGCAATTAAATTCAACATTATGTATTCTGTTATCGGAGATTATAGGACGAAGTAAAGGCATAGGAGGTGCAGCTGCTGTTTTTAGCAAAACCGATTTAAAAAAATTATACATTATTGAAATAGAAAAACTACCGAGAAAATTGCTAGAAATAGTTAAAAGAATGCAAACAAGGGAAATAAAATCAATCTTCGAGGAACTAGGATTAGATCCCTCAAAACCAATTCGTGAGCAAGAGCCAAATCCGTTGCCAGATAGGGCAGAACTTGATAAAATCATTTTTGATGAGCTTGGATTAACTGAAGAAGAAAGGAAAGAAGTTTATTGGGCTGTAGCTGAGTTGGTTAAGCAAAGGTTGGATAAAGCAAGGAGTGTGAGAAAATGAGGGAAAAAGTTGTTGACAAGATTATCCAAGGAGTCAAAAAAGCAGAAGAATGCATCATCAAAAGGTATAAAGAGAGGCAAATATGCGAGGAAGAGGATATTACCGCACAACTAGCAGGAAAAATTTCCGAATTAACAGACGGTCTTAAAGAAGAGGGTTTTAAAATATCTGCAAAAGTTTATACAAGAAGGGGGAAAAAATCTGAGGAAAAAATTACTGGTGCGGATTTAGCTGTTGTATTAGAAAGTAATTCTATAAAGAAAGCTTTTTTAGCCCAAAGTAAAAAAGGAGTGAGAATAAATGGGCATTTAAAAATAATAAAAGATGAGAGACTTAGAGTGCAGTGCCAAAAAATGTTAGAAATTTCATCAGATTCTTTTGTTATAATCTATACATCAGAGAGTATATTTGTTACTCCAGCTTTGGAAATAAATGATGCTAAAAACAATTATAAGAGATTGCATACATTTTTTACGGAATTTCTAAAATGTTTTATTGGTGATCATAAAATAGTGGTGCTTGTAAAAGAACCTGAAAAGTTATTAGAATTTGCTACTACAGTCCTATACATAAAGGTTAATTATTTAATTATTGGTGATTAAAAATGCCCATACCAAAACAGATAATAGATAATTCGGATGGAAATACCTTGGTTAATTTTCTTAATTTAATGTTGCAAGAAAATCCAGATACAAATCTGGATATTGCCACAGCTTTTTTCAATATACAGGCCTATGAAATGGTTAAAGATAATTTGGGGAAAGTGAGAAGATTTAGACTCCTTTTAGGAAAAACACCAGAAATAAGGAGTGATAAAACTTTAGGAGAGGCTTTACTTGATATAATAAAAGAAGAGGTAGAGGGCTTTGAACTATCAAAAGAAAAAGAGAATAATGTAAGAAGTTTTATCGATTTTTTAAAGAAAGATAGTGTAGAAGTAAAAATTTATGATAAGCAGTTTCTTCATGGAAAGGCATATATTTTTGATAATGCAGTTGTGATAGGCTCATCAAATTTTACTCCGGCTGGACTCACACATAATACAGAGTTAAATACTTGGCAACAAGAGGCACAGGCAGAATATGTTAGAAAAAAATGGTTTGAGAAATTTTGGAAAGAGGCAAGAGATTTTAAAGAAGAGTTGATAGAAATACTGGAAAATTCCAGATTCGGCAGTAAGGAATATACACCCTATGAAATCTTCATTAAAACACTTTATGAACTTCAAAAGGAGGACATAAAGGAAGAGGAAGAAAGAGAGAGAAAAGGTCTCCCAAAGACCAAAGTTAATCTAACAGATTTTCAGGAAGATGCTATCCCAAGAATAAAATCTAGATTAAAAAAATATGGTGCCATATTAATAGCTGACTCAGTAGGTTTAGGAAAAACTTTCATCAGTGCAAAACTGCTTGAAGAAATTGGTTACTATAGAAGAGAAAATATACTTGTTATCTGCCCGGCCCAGTTACGAGAAATGTGGAGAAAGTTTTTGAAAAAAATAGATGTAAAGGAAAATATTTTGTCACAAGAAGAGCTTGCATCCAAGGATTTTCTGGAAAAAGCAAAAAGAGCGGTAGGTGGGGATTTATCTACTGTAAAATTAATAGTTGTTGATGAAAGCCACAATTTTAGAAATCCTTTATCGAATAGATGGGAGAATTTTTTTACCTTGGTAAATGAGCATATTGCTATAAAAGAGAGACCATATATTTTATTCCTGACGGCAACACCCATCAATAACACAATATGGGATCTCTATTGGCAAATAATGCTTCTAACCCTCCTAGATAATAGAGCCTTTATAAAAGAAAACATACCAGATTTATTCAAATTCTTTAGGGATGTCGAAAAGAAAGGAGATCCATCTCTTCTCAATGATTTACTGAATGAAATATCGATAAGAAGAACCAGAGATTACATTAAGGAGAATTATCCAAATGCGTATATAATCGTGGAAACGCCAGATGGGGAAATTAAAGAGCAGAAAATTATCTTTCCGGAGAGAATTTTAGAAAATGTGGATTATAAACTTGATGAAACTTATAGAGGAATGTACAGATGGATTTCGGACATAATCACAAATAAACTTACAATGGCTTATTACAGAATTTTAGAGTATAAGAAGACCGAGAAATTAACACCTGAAGAAGAATTGACTTTAGGCCGTATGATTGCGATAGGTGGCATTTTTAGAACTATCTTGCTCAAAAGGTTGGAAAGTAGTGTAGAAGCATTTAGAGTGAGTGTGTCGAAACACATCAAATTCCTTAAGAAGTTGAAGAAATACCTGAGACAGGGGAAACTTCTTACCAAAGAGTCATTCAACAAATATATAATGAGTATGGACGAGGAAATTGAAGAGGAGGAAATTAAAGAAGTATTAGAAAGTTTTAATCCAAAAGACTACAGGATGAATGAATTGATTAATGATATAGACAAAGATATCAAACTTTTAAACACAGTTCTAGAAAAAGTTAAACAAATAGAACCAAAAGATGATGCAAAATTAAAAAAACTTAAAGAAATACTTCTTAGTTTGTCTAAGAAAGGGCAAATCGTTTTATTTACATATTATGCGGATACTCTAAATTACATATACAACGAAATTAAAAAATCAAAGGAATTTTCCAACTACAAAATAGAAGCCATATCAAGCTCAGGTGTTACCAAGAAGAGCCCAAAGGAAAGAGAAAAGTTAGTAGAGAAATTTACAAACAAAGAAATTGATATTTTAATGAGTACAGATGTTTTATCTGAAGGACAAAATTTACAATCCGCGCAATATTTGATAAACTATGATTTGCACTGGAATCCAACAAGAATGATTCAAAGAGCAGGAAGAATCGACAGAATTGGTTCACCATATAAAGAAATCTATGTATACAATTTCTTCCCAGAGGACGAGCTGGAAGAATTGCTTAGACTTGTACAAATATTGCAAACTAAAATTATAGAAATAGATGCATCTATTGGTTTAGATCAAAAAGTATTAGGCGAGGAGATACATCCCAAAGTTTTTGGAGTAATAAGAAGGATAAAGGGAAGAGATTCCACTATATTTCAAGAATTAGAAAGAGATGCTTTTGGTGGTGGAGAGAAATTTTATCAGCCCCTTAAAGATTTCCTAAAAAAGAAGGGAATAGAAGAATTAGAAAAGATACCTTATGGAGTATATAGCGGTTTAAAGAAAAACAAAATTTCAGGAATATTCTTCTACTATAAATATGGAGATGATTTTCACTTTTGGTATTTATATGATGTTTCTACAGGCAACATAATCACAAATAAAACACAAATAATTGAATACATAAGTTGTCCCCCTGAAGAGAAAAGAGTTATACCGGATTTTTTTGATAAAGTATATGAAATAAATAAAATAATTTTGGAAAACATTGAGAGAACGTATAAAGAAATTGAGTTAAGCCAAACGCAGGATTCTATATTAAAAGACTTGAGTGTAAATAGAAGTACAAAGTTTATGAAAAAGATGTTTACAGAAATTGAATTACAGATTGAAGACTACTTAGCAGAATTTCCTGATGATGATTCAATTGAGAAAATGTGGGAAACAATCAAGGGCAGACTTCTATCAATTCAGTATACAAAAGCCAGAATAAAAGAGCTAAGAAAATATTGGAAGGATTATAAAAAGGACGGAGACTGGAAGAAGTTGATAAAAAATCTGGGGGATTTTGCAATTGAAAAGAGCGTTGCAAGAAAAAAACCTGTAGAACCTTTCAATCGATCGAAATTAAAGCTAGTTACAATCGATTTTATTTCATAATGTTTGTCACTTTATCCATATTGGATTTTATTTTACAATATCATGCTCGTTTTTACAAATAACTACTCAAATCATTAATTTTATACAAAACATTATACTTATCAACTCAATTTTCTTATTGTATATTATGCCATCATTAACCTTTTATGGGGGTGTGGGCGAGATAGGAGGAAATAAAATTCTTCTTGAAGATGGTGATACAAAAATATTTCTTGATTTTGGAATGAATTTTGCGAGATATGGAAAATATTATGCTGAATTTTTGCAACCAAGAACCTGTAATGGTATAGGAGATTTACTTGAGTTTGGAATAATACCAGATATAGATAACATTTACAGGAACGACCTTCTGGAAAATGAGGGAAGGAGGTTAACAGAAGAGCCAATGGTAGATGGTGTGGTGGTTTCACACTCACATGCAGATCATGTCTGGCATATCTCTCTTTTGCACAAGGATATTCCAATTTATTGTAGTGAAATTTCCAAGCTTATAATGAAGGCGATTCAGGAAACTTCTCAGGGAAACTACTATATGGACTTCCATTATTACAGGGAGAATTTTATCAGTAGAGGCAAAAAACCAAAGGAGGAAAGACCATTTCGATTATTTAAAACGGGTGAAAAGTTTTCCATAGGTGATCTAGAAATAGAACCTTTAGGTGTCGACCACTCTGTTCCAGATGCTCATGGTTTTCTCATACATACATCGGAGGGTTGCATAGTCTATACAGGTGATTTAAGATTTCATGGCAGGAATGAAGGATTAACAAAGGATTTGGTGGAAAAAGCAAGAGAGGAAAAACCCATTGCGATGATATGTGAGGGAACAAGGGTAATGGAAACAGAAAGAGGAATGAGTGAAGAGGAAGTGTATGAAAAGATAAACAATTTTATCTCAAGCACTAAAAATTTGGTGGTGGCAAGTTTTCCTCCTCGTGATCTGGATAGATTCATGACATTTTATGAAGCTGCAAAAAATAATGGAAGAGAATTTGCAATAACAGATAAACAGGCATATCTACTGGAACAATTAAGCGGGCAAAATCTCAATATGCCAGATTTAGATGATTTAAAAATTTATATTCAGAGAACATCCTGGGGTCGGTTTGAAGAAAGAGATTATAAAACCTGGCAGAGACCTTATCTGGATTATCCAAATAGGGTCACCTATCAGGATGTAAAAGAAAATCAAAGTAAATATGTCCTCTACTGCAGTTTCTATGATTTGCATGAATTAATTGATATAAAGCCTCTTGATGGGAGCATTTTTATACATTCCTTGACGGAACCATTTAATGAAGAAATGGAAATAGATTTTAATAGAATGAAGAATTGGCTGGAGAGATTTGGTTTACCCATAATGCATGCACATGCTTCTGGTCATGCCTGTGGGCCAGAACTAAAGGAAATGATAGATATTATAAATCCAAAGATTCTGCTGCCTGTGCATACAGAATATCCAGATTATTTCAAGGAGTTGGTTAGCACAAAAGTGCAATTACCAGAATATGGGGAAACAATCCAGATAGCGTAATTATTTACTGGGGGTGTTTTCTCTTAATATGCTGCCTAAGAAATTCCTTATTTTTGAATTTTTTGTTGCAATAAGGGCAAATTATAGCTTCATCTAGGTGCTTTTTTGATTGAGTCACTATCTCTTTTAATTCTTCGCATTTTTCACAGGGCTCATCTTCACAAGGAGCATCAACAATTCCTTGAGATATCGCTTTTTGTATCAACGATTCTAGGTACATAATTTGCTTTTCCGTCAGTTTTATCTTTTCCATCTTTTTGTGTGCTATGTCAAAAAGGGCCTTTCTCTCGTTTTTTTTCAGTATGTTATTGTACTTTGCCTTCTTTGCCATATGGAGAATGACATAAACAGGCAATTTATTCTGAAGAAGTTCTTCATCATTCATTGTCGGTGCTCGCTCTATACTTTTTTCTGTCCTGATCTCAGAAAATGAAATCTTACGGAGTTCTTCTCCAATCCTATCAGATTCCTCTAATAAAATCTCTACATCCCCAAAAATATCCTCTTCAGAGAGCGTTATTTTTTCCTCATCGGCTACGGGTTCAATAATTTGGGGAGATGTATCGATTTTTTCTTTCTTTTTTAATTCTTCCTCTAAGTCCGCTATCCCAGTAAATAACAAAATTGAAGATAGCGCCTCTTTCAAATCTTGGTTTTGTGTGTTTTCAAGTTCTTCCATTATGCGAGTAGATATCTTAAATACATCCTCTGGTTGGGTCCAAAGTTCTTCCACAATTCCTGAAAGATTTTTGTTTCCCTCAAATTTTTTAACGATATATGCGCATAAATATAGGTCATCCAGATACCCAAATGCCCCCAGTTCATCTTCAGGCAAAAGATCATCAGGCAACACAAAATAGGATATAGCGGAGTTAATCATTTCTCTGTATGGATAAGGTATTTCCTTTTTGTATAGTTTTACTATAAGATCAAAAAAATCCGGTGCAAACTTTAATACATTTGAATGTGGGCCAATATAATTCTTTATGTTTTTTCTTACTGTTTCAGAAAATGATAGAAAAACATTCTCTGAAGATTTTTCCTTCTTTTTTGATCTGAACAAACCCATATTTTCGTATTTAAACAATTTTGCATTAAAAAATTTTTTCATAAGCTGGCTGGCGAATGATCATTTAACAGTTACAAGTTCTGCATTTCATCTATTATTTCCTCGATATCAATTTTCTTCTCATTATCATATCTTTCTTTAAGTATCCTTACACCTGCTTCAGCATATTCTTGTAATAGTTCTAAGCGTTTTCTGCCATCCGCATCCGGATGTAATTCTTCTAATATAGTTTCAAAAATTCCTTCGGAATCAACGCTAGTTATCATCAACAAATGCACATCCTTTTTAAATCCCTCTCTTTTTCTTAACCTAATGCCTATAGCTGCAGCAAAATGAAAGAGATCTTTATATTGGGGGAATAGTCCTTCTTTGTCGCATAATATCTTATAAATGCTATGGGACTCTTTGCTGACAAATACTCTATCTGCTCCTCCAAACTTTACCATTATACAACCTCCTTTATTATTGAGCTCTTCTTATCTGGTAAAAACCTTATTTCATATTTCTTCCCTATGTATGGTGCAATAATGTCTATATTATCTTCATTAACATCTTCATCTGTTGCAAGAATGATTATCTGATTACCCAATTTATGAAGAAGTTTCATAACATTTATTTTGTGTTCGTGATCCAGACGGCCAAAAGGTGTATCCATAATCACGGGAGCATCTTTATCGGTTGCCCTCCTTAAACCAGCAATGAAAGAGAGGGCTAGAATCTGTTTTTCACCGGCAGATATTTTTTCGTTGTCTACTATTTCTCCATCCTTGTCAATAATACATATTGTGTAATCATCGTTTATTTTCACTCGGCTAAAAACTTCCTTTTTATGCGTCAGTTCTCTAAAAACTTTTGTGGCCTCCTCTTCTATACGTTTTTTCTTTATATGAATAACTCTCTCCAAGTACTCATTCAGGGCTTTTAAAGAATTTGTTATTAAGGTTATTTGTTTATTTAGTTTTTCCATTTTAGGTGACTTAATTTTGATTTCCAATATCTCATTTTGTATTTTTTCTTTCTCACGCTGTAAAGCTTCATATTGTTCTTCGGCCCATTTTATATTTTCGGTTAACTTTGCTATTTGCAAACTTATTTTCTCATATTTTTCCTTTAGATTTTCATATTTTTCTTGACTTAAAGCACCAATCAACTTTTTATTGATAACCTTTAGTTCGGAAGATACTTCGTCAATCTCGAAAAGAATTTCTTCTTTCCTTTTCATGATATTCTTATATTCTATTTCGGTTTTGTTTATTGCCTGCAAAATTTCGCTTAGTTTTTGCTGCTTTTCTATAAGTTTCCCCATTGATAACTCATCTGTTTCTGTTAACTTTTTTTTGTAACTTTTTTGTTTTTCTATTAATATTTTCTTTTCCAAGTTCCCTATCTTATTTCCACATAGACATCTTCCGCTTTTTAGTAATTTTTCTATTTCCTTTATCATTGCCTTTGCTGCTGTTACCTCTTCATGAATTTCTTTTTCTTTCGTTAATTTATCTAAAACTTCTTTCCATACCTTTTCTATGAGGGGTTTAACTATCAAATAAGGAAGTTTTTCATGCATTTCCTTTTCTTCTTTTTCTATTTCCTTCAACTTTTCAATTAATTCCTTCTCTTTTTCCTCTAATTTTTTCTTTTCATTGAGCATTGGCTGCAATATATTGTATTCTTCCATTTTATTTTGTATCTCTTCTTTAAGGGAGAGTAATTCAGCCTTCTTCCTTTTTGCTTCCTCTAATTTTTCTTCTCGAATCTTAATTTCTTCTAAAATTTTCTCTTCTCTTTCAGCTAATTCAGCACGGTCTTTGCTTTTTTTAATTTCCTGATTCCTCTTACGTGTTAAATCTTTTTGTATAGTTTTCAAATCATGTATAGCATTCCTAATTGCAGGTATTCCCAAAACCAATTCTATTGCCTCTTTAGTCGCCTCTGTATTTTCTAATGAAGCATACTTCTTGATATCTTCACCGTCGAAGAAAAAGAATTGGCTTGCCTCTTTCGGCAAAATATCATTGATTCTATTTTCAATGTTTTTAACTGGCACTCCGTCTTCAAGCATTGTGACGCTTTCATCAACATCCTCTACCCTCATAACATCTGGTTTGGAGGCTTTTATAGAGCGAGTAATCTGATAATGCTTCCCATTATAAGTAAAATAAATTTCAACAACCGTGCTCAATTCTCCCTTCGCCAATGCATGTTTATTCATAAAATCTATCCTTTCCTTATATTTTTTCCTTATTCCATAAAGACAATACCAAAGAGCCCTATGAAGGGTTGTTTTACCATATCCGTTATTTCCATCTATAAGAACTATATTTTTACCTTTATCTAATGGCATCTCAATTTCGTTTAACCCATAATATACCCCGAAATTTTTAATTTTAATTTTTTGAATCTTCATTTTTATTCTCCCGCGAAATCTGATATAACCTTCTCCATTTTCTTAATTACATTTCTTCTTTTTAGTTGGAAAAGATGTTGTTTTTCTAAATTTATTATTTCAATTAAAAATCCTTGAGGAACACCATATTTTTCTTCCACCTCCGAAAGAATTTTAGCTTCTTCTGGGCCCCCACCGCTTTTATCCATAATACCTACATAAATATCTCATATATTATATTTATTTTTTTGGTGACTTCCTCCTTATTAATGGCATCATTTGCAAAAAACCTCACTCTCTCTAATTCTCTATCCAAAATATTTAACTCTACTTCATTCAGCGGAACTTGATCTTCTATTTTTTTATATGGAACAACGACTAGATCAAATATAGTAGCGTGCTTTTTACTAGGATGAAGGCGCAGTAATCTACCCCTTCGCTGGATAAACTCCCTCTCCATAGTCGAGTTAGCCATCAATATTGCAGCATCACAGGTAGGAATATCAACACCTTCGTCCAAACATTTACATGATAGTAAAAATTGGATATGCCCTTCCTTTACTGCGCTGAAGGCTATTTCTCTCTCATCCGCATCTAATCGGGCGGTATACTCGCCGACGGATATTCCCTCCTCCAACAACAAATTTTTAAGTTTATCAAGCTGTTTATAATCTTCACAATAAATTAAGCAGCTTCTAAGTTTGTCTTTGTTTTCTCTTATAATCTTTAGAATAGCATTGTATTTGTTTTTACACTTTTTTATTATTCTTCTTCTACTAATCAATAAGTATTGAAGAGAAGCAATCGATTCTTCCTCTACCTCTAATTCTTCTACCATACTGATTATATCTTTAATCGAATATCCAGGGTATTCTTGTAGAAAAAATTTTACAATCTTTCTTATTTCTTCAGAAATTTCTAAATATTCCTTTACTTCCTCTATTGTAAGAGCTACTGGCTCAACGTAATATTTGTACGGCGCGAGATAACCGTCTTGGATAGCATCAGAAAGAGTGTAATTATAAATTATTCCTCCAAAATATTCTTTAATTTTCTTGGTTCCAATATAATCCCATTCTCTAATGGGTGTGGCGCTCAGTCCTATGCGCTTTTTAAAAGGTAAAGTAAGTATATTTCTGTATCTAAAAGCTCCCACACGATGTACTTCATCAATTATAACAACGATATCATCGTGCGAGATAGGTTCTATAAGTTTCTTGAAATCATTTTTCCATGCAGTTCCCATAGTAGATATAATCACTTTTTGTCTATGATTAGACATTATGTCTGTTCCTTTTTGTCTAAGATATAATCTAATGAGGCTCTTTACTCTTCTTTTCCAATCTACATTCTCACTGTAACAACAAACTACAATTGATTTTGGAAAATGATTTTTTATTACTCCGTACCACTGTTTTAAAAGAGCTTTTGTAGGGACGATTATTAATCCAATTTTTCCTTCATTTAGAAAACTTCGGATAGCCTCGATCGCAATGATGGTTTTTCCTGTACCTGTCGCCATTGAAAGGATGCCAGTGTAATTGTTTTCCTTCCATCTCTCGATCGCTTCTTTCTGGTAAGGTCGCAATTCTATTTTTTTTACACTCATTTTTACAACCCTTTAAAAAATCCCAATCCCATAAGGCCGGCAACGCCCTTTTCCAGATAACAAGGGCAATCTATATCCTCGAAAGAATCTTCTATTGGCATCCCGTATTTAACTCCTCTTGGCTCCCTGCATCTAATGCCATCAAAATTCAGGCAGAATTCACATTGAACCATATTCTACAAATGTAATGAATTATTTAAAGATATATCTTCTCGTCTCTTTTCGAACCTATTTCGTATGAAAACATCTTTTTGTGACGGTATTCTTGAAGAAGATATTTTCAATGAAATCGAAAGTAACTTATGATGACACATTATAACATAATGAGAAAAAGTAAATAATTGGAGGAAATATGGCTGGAAAGGCATATATTACAATTCTTGGTCGTTCTGTATGGGCTGTTGCGAATACTTATTATGCTGTTTTAAGGGAAAAGAGATATTTCCCAGATAAAATATATGTATCCACTGAGGATGTGTATGAAGATAATCTTGGAAAGGTTGTTGAAGCGCTTAAAATATTGAGTGAAGAGTTTGGGTTCAACCCCGATATAGAAAGGAGAATAGTTGATGAAGCTGATTTTGTTTCTGCAGGAAAAGAAATTTTTGCAATAGTAAAGAATCTGAAGGAAAATAATTTTACTGTTGCGATAGATATAACTCCAGGAAGAAAAGCACTTGTAGCTGCTGCTCTTATTCCTGCCATTAAAATGAATATAGAACATGTTTTTTATCTGTCCATTAAAAACCTTGACAATGTTTCAAAACCCTATATGATGATTCCTCTGCAGATACAGCATTTAAGGGATTTTGCTGAGGAGGGAAGAAAGGTGATGAAATAATGATAGAAGAGATAATCAATGCAAGCGAACTGCAAATTTTGATGAATATACTTGGAAAGGAAATTGAAATAACATTTCCTCTTTATTATTTCAAGCTTTTGAGAGGAATACAGCGAGGAGATGGATATGAGTTAGAAGTCATTTGTGATAAAAGTGATTTTGAGAGAGAAGCAGCAAAATTTAATGAATTTGCATCTGAAATGCCTTCATATAATGATTATCTTTCCTGCCTGCTAAGTAGCGGGATTCTACAGTATAAAAACATTGATAAATTTAAGGAGAAACTCAGAAGTTATAGAGAATTAAAAAAGAAGGTGTATTTTAGTTTAGACACTAACATGTTGTACCAGAGATTTTTATCAGTTTACAATTTAATCTCTCCATCGGAAGTGATCCTCGTTGATACAGTGATAAAAGAGATTAAGGCATCTTTAAACTATAAATATAGTCCTCGACAGATTACTGAGATGAAAAGAATGATACCTCATCAAAAAAATCTCTTTAATGAATTTGTTAACAGAAAAGTCAAAAAATCCAGATATGTTGCATATCTTGCCATGAGAGAATATAAATCCATAATGGCACATGCTCTAGAATTAAAGAGCATCGTTGAATCTAGTGTTAATAAAGAGGAAAATGATAGGATAATAGTAAAAACCCTCAAGGGATATGAAGAAGAACGACATGTTTTGCCTGTATTGCTGACAGCTGATAATGGCATGGCCGATCTCTGTGAAATAGAGGGGATCGAGCACTTTCTATTTGAAGTACCGCACGTGATTGATGCCGATTATTGTAGCTCTGAATGCCTCCTTGACTTCATTTTTAATCTTGCTGCAGTATTTGGAGTTATTAAACTAAATTCCGTGATAGTGTATGGGGAATTTAAAGGTAAAAGCAGCAATAAGCCTAGTGAACTAAAATTGATATTTCTTGATGAAAAAATTGGTGAAATATTTGGGAGGGATTTAAGAATATGTAGGAAACTTATGGAAATAGGAATAGAAAATAAAAGCCCAATTTGTAATTAACAAAAATGAAAGAGCTTGTATTGCCTTCTCCTTTTCTTTCTTTTGCAAGCATGACCGAAAACATACAACACCACACTCCTTTCATTTCTTCTTTTGCTCTTGGTTTTGAGCGAAATTATTATAGGCATGAATGGCATAACATATTAAGAGGGATAGGTATGGAAAGGAAAAAGTTGGC
>Ga0180889_1071_pt1 | contig 16965 bp, 14 predicted proteins | sample Deesub1362A_J573_FD_124182 | JGI IMG/M metagenome (GOLD analysis project Ga0180889, IMG submission 124182) | Thermoplasmatales archaeon JdFR-43
TACATTGCACTTTTCATTGCTGTCACATCTGTTTCATTTGCAGCAATATTCATTGTATCATGCCAAGCGCCTCCTCTTTCAATAGCATTTTATCGTCTCTTTTTCACTACCCTTCTTCTCCTTCCATTTGTGTTGCTTCGCAAAAAAATAAGATATGAAATACTCAATTTGTCTTTTTCTTCTACTCTAATAATGTCTGGCATAGGCGTCATACTTGCACTGCATTTTGCTTTCTGGATTACCTCATTAACTAAAACATCTGTTGCCAGCTCCGTTATACTGGTTACAGCACATCCTGTTATGGTTGCTCCTCTATCTCATTTTTTATTTAGGGAAAAAATATCACACTTAAGCATACTTGGCATCACACTATCCATAACAGGTGTTGTTGTTTTAGTTGCAGGCAACTACGGATTGCAACCTGGCACCCTATATGGAAATGCGCTGGCAATTTTAGGAGGAGTTGCAGCCGGCATTTATATATTGGGTGGAAGAAGAATGAGGCAAAGAACTTCTACAATAAGTTATGCCTTCATTGTTTATGGTGTTGCAGCCGTTGTCTTATTTTTATTGTGTCTACTTTTTAATTCGCCACTTTTAATAAGCCATAGAGACTATGAAATAATATTTCTGATGGCTTTAGTTTCTGGAATATTTGGCCATACTTTTTACAATTGGGCTCTCAAATATGTTCCTGCTCATGTTGCTTCTGTTTCCCTGCTTGCTGAACCTGTAGGTTCTTCTTTACTAGCATTTTTATTGCCATGGATTCAGCAAGTGCCGTCCATTTATACAATAACGGGAGGAAGTATTGTACTGGCTGGCATTTATTTAACCGCGAGAACCGCTAGTTTTCAAAATTTTTAAAACATCTAAACTTTTCTTTAAATAGAATTTATAAATTTTGCCTATTTCATTTCAAATGCGAGTTGCAATAACGGGGGCAGCAGGTTATTTTGGCAGAAAAATCATAGAAAGACTTGAAAAAAACGAAGAATGCGAGAAAATTGTTGGAATATCCAGAAGGCGATTTAATCATTCTTTTAAAAAACTGGATTATTATCAAATGGATGTTAGAAATACGCAGCTAAAAAATCTTTTTAAAAAATATGATGTAGATGCAATTATACATCTGGCATTTGTTTTAAATCCTATTCATGATGAAAAGGAAATGCACAGCATTAATGTTAGCGGCGCAAAAAACGTGCTGGAGGCAGCAAAATATGTTGGGACAAAAAAGATTATTATGACAAGTAGCACAATGGTATATGGTGCATGGCCTGATAACCCAGAATATTTAACAGAAGAAAGCCCACTAAGAGGGCATAGAAGATATTATTATAATAAAGATAAAATCGAAGTCGAAAAGTTATCAAATAAGTTTAGAGAAGAAAATCCTGATATTTCACTTACAATTCTCCGCCCCTGTTTAGTTTTAGGACCAACTGTGAATCATTTTTATTCTCGTCTCCTGGACTGGCCTTTTTTGCCACTCGTTGATGGAAAAAACCCAGATATTCAATTTATTCATGAGGATGATGTTGCAAGGGCATATGAAATATTTTTAATGGATGATATACCTGGTGTATTCAACATAGTTGGCAGAGGAACGATGAAATGGAAGGAAATTATTGAGGAGGCTGGTAAAAAAGCTGTTAGTTTGCCAGGCTTTATTCTCTATCCAACATTAAGTTTGTTATGGGGTCTTCATCTTACAGAAGTACCACCTGATGTCCTTGATTTTATAAAATATCGCTGGGTGGCAAGTGGTGAGAAAGCAAAAAAGGAGGCAGGATTTGTTGCAAAATATACAACAAAGGAAACTCTTCATTCATTTCTGAAAAAAGCTGCTTTTTCCAGGAAAACAGAGGAAGAGTTGATGGTTCAGATTGGATAAAACCGACAAAAAGCTTTTTATTTGCTTCTATTCTATTTTCTCAGAGGGGCCCGTGGGGTAGCTTGGTATCCTTCCAGCTTGGGGTGCTGGTAACCCGAGTTCAAATCTCGGCGGGCCCACTCTTTTCAATCTGATATCACATAGTGCTTCTGGTAATGCATTTCTTCTTCATTTCCTGCGTTATCCACAGCATACCATCTGAGCTCCGCTGTTCCATAAAAGATTTCGCTATATTGAAATTGTATTTCTACAGTATTGCCCTCAACAATTTCGCTCAACATCAGTGTGTCTATGGCTGAATCATTGTCGCTGTCCCACCATGTTTCATAATAAATATAATCAACACCCGACAAATCATCGGTAGCATTTAGCCATATCGGAGTATAATAGGAAACAAAATAGCCCTCCTCCCAGTTTGGCTGCCCTATTTCCTTTGTTGTTACTGGAGGAGTTATATCTTCTTCCTCTTCATAAAATATTGTTACAGATGCTGAGCCATAATTTCCTGCTGCATCTTCGGCTCCCACCGTTACCCTGTTCCATCCTGACTGGAGGGCCATTATTTCAATACGGAAAGAAATATTATATTCTGGAGGATCAATCGTTTCATAACCGCCTGTTGAACCATTTTCCCATTCCCATAAATATTCTACATACACAATGCCAGATACTGTATCAACTATCCAACCTGTTATGTTGATATGAGGCACGAATACGATGGTATTGTTTTCTGGATAGACTATTAGAACTATTGGAGGATCTCTATCTTCCTTTTCCCACAATTGAGGATGAGTATATCCTTTCATTGCACAGGCATCCTTGGCCACAGCTGTTTTGAAAGCCTTATCCANGAGTTCTATAATATCTATGGATGGATTAGCTAACCATGCATCCCACAGATCATCAACGAATCCGCTCGTAAACTCACTTCCCCAATCATCCTTATTTGGGTCCCAAGAAGGATCCCAATCACCGTATGCCTTTTCTTCCTTTTTACATGAAGTTATGATTTTGGCTGAATTATCCAGTTCTTTAAGAGACTCTATAAAAGCACCGCTATGACAGCAATCAATAATCCATTTGTATGTTGTATTTGGATGCTTTTTGGCCATTTCACAGAGCTCTTTTTCTGTTATCTTTTCTCCACCACATGAAATAAATGGTTCACCTGACGAATCTATTCCTCCATGAGCTGTTATATATACCACTACATCATCATTATCTCCTGTATCATCAAATGCATCCTCGACATCTGATTGTTGATTATCAGGTGGATTAACTTTTACAGTATCAAAACCAGGATATGTCGCCCAGAAAAGGCCCATTCTTATGGCATCAGCTGCCATGTCATCTCCCACAGTTTGCCCTTTTGACCATCCATTTATAACTATTGCTCCTTCTTTTCCTGGAGAATTTGATAGTTCTCTTGTTATTGTTTCAAATTTTGTAGATTCATGTTTCAGGCTCCAGTCATCATTTGTAAATGCCCAATTCTCTGGATTCCAGTAATCTTCTGAAGAATTCCACAGAGAAACATCATTAAGTACAGCCCACCATTGTTCATCTTGTATAACTATATCGCCAGTTTGGGCATCGATAAAAACAAATCTGTTGGGATGGGCATATTTGGCATATGGCAAATCATCTATCCAGAAAAACCATGTTGGCTTCTCTATTTCTGTATATACAAGATACGGAAAAATATCAACATAGGCAGGCACGGGGTCAGGCAGCCATGGCGCAATTCTATCTCCTTCTTGCAGAGGTTCATCAAGGGTAAATGCATAGAGAATATGTGTTAAATTTGATGGATCTATTACTTCATCAATCAAAATTTCAATGGCTTTTTCTTTGGTAATATATGATGGTCCTCCATTAAATATCCACACTGTCAATTCGGCATCATTAAAATTTTCATTCTCATCAAACGCTACAACTTTTATCTCGTGTTTGAAAGATAGCTTTTCATTCCATATCCATTTATGAGGACTGGAGTAATCAACACCTTTTAGCTTATTGTCTATATAAAATTCTACTTTTTTTATCTGATTATCTGTTGTCGCCTCCACTTCTACAGTAATTCTTCCTATTATAAAGGTTATACCTGTTGGAAAGATTTCGCGATCATTTATATAGAAATACCCTTTTTTCGGTTTCACTATCTCCACATTTATTAAATTATTCTTTGCTGCGTCTCTACATTCAAATCTTGCGGTTGGTATACCCCTTTCTATTACTAATCTGGCTATATTTCCTTCGCTCCTGTTACTCATCGAGTTTCCACCTATTATCTCAAAAAAGGCTCCAGAAAATAACAGGACACACACTACCAATCCAAACCATTTGGTGCCTCCTTTCATTTTGCCTCCCCATAAATAAATCGCTACGCAATATATAACATTTGCTAACAATTAGCAAAGTAATAACGCTAAAATATCTTCTCCATATATATTTACAACCAGTGCGGGTGTGGTCTAGGGGTTATGACGCGAGCTTCCCAACAACCCTTTCCGCTGCACGTAAAGCGTTGACGGAAAAGGGGAAAAGCTCGTTGCCCGGGTTCAAATCCCGGCACCCGCATTGAATTTTTGAGGAAATGAAAATGTATAATAAATGGAAATAAATCCACTAATGATGAAGGGATTAGTTGCTGTAGCTACTTCGTTTTTATTGATTGGGTTGGCAATGATGAGTTATATAGTAGAGGACAGAGAGCTTTCTTATGAAATTCGACAATCTATTTTGTGTTATTCTGAGGAGGATCTGACTAAATATGTAAATCCATTCATTGGAACAGGCATATACTCTCGCTGGGGAGCAATGGGAAGAGGCAATTGTTATCCGGGAGCAGTTGTTCCATTTGGAATGGTTCAGTTAAGCCCTGATACAGGCAATGACAATTTTGCAGGATATCATTATGAAGATAAATATATCCTCGGATTCAGCCACACTCATTTGAGTGGATGTGGCTGTCCTGGATTGGGCAATGTTCTTGTAATGCCAATTGTAGGTGAGCTGAAAATTACCGAGGATGGTTATAAATCGAAATTCAGTCACGAAGAAGAAATTGCTTCTCCTGGCTATTACACGGTCATGCTAAAAAGTTATGATATTAAGGCGGAGCTCACAGCTACTTGCAGGGTTGGCTTCCACAGATATACTTTTCCTTCTTCAGATAACGCCCACATCATAATAGATGTAACCCACACACTTGAAGATGACGAGCCAGTGGATGCATTTGTTGAAATCGTTGATAATCAAACCATCGTTGGCTATGTCACTATTCCAAATCCATTTTGTGGAGGAAAAACACCATATACAACATACTTTGCTGCGAAATTCAGCAAGCCATTTTCTTCATATGGAACATGGAACGGTGAGAAAATATATCATGACTGCAGCTCGCAATCTGGAAATGACATCGGCGCTTACATTAATTACTCAACTTCAGAAGGAGAGGTGATTGAAGCAAAGGTTGGCATTTCCTATGTCAGCATGGAGCATGCATTGCTGAATCTTGAGGAGGAAATTCCAGGCTGGGATTTTGATGAGGTGAGGGAAGAGGCAAGAAATATCTGGAATGAAATGCTGCACAAAATTGAGGTTGAAGGAGGAAGTGAAGAAGCAGAAATAAAATTCTACACTGCTTTATATCACTGCCTTTTGATGCCACATGTTTTCAGCGATGTGAATGGACTGTATATTGGTATGGATGACAATATTTACAGGGCAGAAAATTATACTCATTATGCAACCTTCTCTCTCTGGGATACCTTCCGTTCAGAGCATCCACTCCTCACTTTAATACTGCCAGAAATACAGAATGATATGATAAAGTCGTTGATAGATCAATACGAGCACGGCGGATGGTTCCCTAAGTGGCCTATGCTTAATAGATATACAAACTGTATGATAGGAGATCATGCTACAGCTGTAATTGTTGATTCATATCTGAAAGGAATATGCAATTTCAATGCATCAAAAGCTTATGAAGGTATGAGAAAAAGTGCTATGGAATTGCCGCCAGAAAATCACGATTATGAGGGAAGAGTCGGTCTTCCTTATTATTTACAGTATGGCTATGTACCTTATGATAAACTTTCCCAGTCTGTATCCCGAACTTTAGAATATGCATATGATGACTGGTGTCTTGCTCAGATGGCAAAAGCTCTGGGCAAAAATGAAGATTATGAATTATTTATGGGGAGAGCAAATTACTACAAAAACTTATTCGATCCTGTCACAAAATTCATGCGCCCAAGATATTCTGATGGCACATGGAAAAAGTTTTTCATTCCGGGCTCATGGAAAGGATTTACGGAAGGCAACGCATGGACATATACATGGTTTGTGCCTCATGATGTATATGGCTTAATAAATTTAATGGGAAAAGAAACATTTATNAAAAGATTAGATCATTTCTTCAAGAGATTTGGATATCCTGCCTGGTATATGCCATTCTCTCATTACTGGCATGGAAATGAACCAGATGAGCATGTGCCATATTTTTACAATTATGCTGGCGAACCCTGGAAGACGCAATATATAGTCAGAAAAATAATGGATGAACTTTATGATATTACACCCAGTGGAATACCCGGCAACGATGATTGCGGACAGCTTTCTTCATGGTATGTGTTCAGCGCAATGGGATTCTATCCGGTTTGCCCCGGAAATACAAGTTATCAGATTGGGAGTCCTATATTCAGCAAAATTGTCATTCATCTTGACAGTCAGTATTATGATGGAGATGAATTTGTAATAATAGCCAGAAATGTATCTGAAGAAAACAAATATATTCAATCGATGACTCTAAATGGAATACCATTAAACAGAACATGGATTGATCATTCAGAAATTGTAAATGGTGGAACCTTGATTTTTGAAATGGGAAGCAATCCAAAATACTCATGAATGGATATTTGAAAAGAAAAATTGCAAGATGTGGAAAAGTGCTGTTAAGATAAATAAAACGGCAGTAAAATTGGTTCTGCCCCTTTTATTATTTCTCAAATAATTTCATGAGTTTTTCAATGCTGTAAGTGTTTATTACATCCTCTTTTTTTGCCCATCCTCTTCTTGCAACAGCTGTGCCCAATTCATAGAACTTTAAATGCTCCTTATTGTGAGCATCTGTCCCTATTGAAATCTTTACACCCATATCAACTGCCATTTTAGTATGGATGTCATTTAAATCAAGTCTATCTGGATAAGCATTTATTTCCATTATAATGTCATTATCTTTTGCCACTTCCAAAACCTTCTCCATATCAATTTTTATTGGCTCTCTCTTCTGTATTATTCTGCATGTTGGGTGTGCCAGTATATCAACATATTCATTTTCTATCGCTTTTATTACGCGGGCTGTCATCCTTTTCTTCCATTCTAAATGCTGAATGCACACTTGCTAGAACAACATCAACCTGCTTGAGTAAGCTATTGCTAACATCAAGGCTTCCATCTTTCATAATATTTGCCTCTATTCCATGAAAAATGTAAATATCATCGAATCTCTCTCTCAATTTTTCTATTTCCTTAGCCTGCTCCATAACCTTTTCCTCATCCATTCCTCCTGCTATTTTCAGGCTTCCAACATGGTCGGTTATTGCAATGAATTTATGGCCAAGTTTTTTTGCTTCGATAACCATCTCCTCAATGGTGTTTGCCCCATCGCTCCACTTCGTATGCATTTGCAAGTCGCCTTTCACCTCATCATATTCAACGATTTTTGGCAAACTTTTATTCAAAGCTGCCTCAACTTCCCCTCTATTTTCCCTAAGCTCTGGAGGAATCCATTGCATTCCAAGTGCTTTGTACACTTCTTTCTCATCTCTTCCAGCTATTCTTTCAAATCCTTTAAAAAGTCCATACTCATTTAGCTTGTAACCAAGTTTAATCGCTATTTTCCTCACTTCAATATTATGTTCTTTACTTCCTGTAAAATATTGCAATGCTGATCCAAAACTTTCCTTTCCAACTATTCTCAAATCAACCTGTATGCCACCATGGAGACGAACAGATGATTTTGTTATTCCTTTGGCCAATACTTTTTCAACTCTCTTCATGCTTGTAAAAATATCCATGACCTTTTCTGGCTGAGAAGAAACAGCAAGAATATCAACATCTCCTATTGTTTCTTTTCTTCTTCTTATTGATCCAGCCAAACTTATTTTCTCCACGTATGGTTTCAATTCTTCCATTATAGCGTTTGCTTCTGGCAGAACAAAGCCAAGCAAAAAGCGATGCTGTCTCTGCCTAGCAATTTCTATGCCTTCCAGTATTTTTTTCTCTAATTTTTCTCCGAATCCTTTGAGTCTTCTTATTCTCCTTTGCTTTGCAACCCTCTCTAAATCATCTAAATTTTTCACCCCAAGCTTCTCATATAAAACCTTTATCATTTTTGGCCCTAAGCCTTCGACGGCAGACAAACTCTCAATATCAACTGGAATTTTCTCGCGGAGTTCTTCAAGCTTTCTTACCTTTCCTGTCTCCAGATATTCCTTTATTTTTTCTGCAATGCTTTTTCCAACACCAGGTATCTTTTCAAGCTGCCCTTTTTTATATAACTCTTCTATATCAACACTCAGGCTTTCTATATTCTGGGCTGCTTTTCTGTAAGCTCGCGGCTTAAACTCAACACCTTCTATTTCAAGTAAATCAGCAATTTCATACAGTATTTTGGCTATTTCTTGATTTTTCATTGTTTTTATATTGGAAGAAACATTAATAATTTTTTGCGATTATCGTAACATGAAGATTCAGATTCTTTACTTACAAGGATGTCCCTGTCTTCTCAAAACAAAAGAATTAATAGAAAAGAGTCTAAAAGAGATGAATATAAAAGCGGAGATTGTAGAAATTTTAATTGATAGCGAAGAAAAAGCTAGAAAATATAATTTTGCAGGTTCACCAACAGTGAGGATAGAGAACGAAGATATCCAAGAAGACCATGAAAAAATGTATGATGGAAGAATCATATATGGTTGCAGAATTTATTTTTATAAAGGGAAGTATTACCCATATCCTCCAAAAGAAATGATTAAAGAAGCAATTAAAAGAAAATCCTGACTATTTCTTAAATGCCTTTTTAATTTTTTCTTCCCATTCCTCTATTATTTTAGCTAATATTTCCGCCTTTACGAGAAAAATCCCCCACTTTCCATATGCTTTTCTTCCCAGAACAAGAATTTTATCTCCTGCTTTTATTCCAAATTTTTTTCTCAGTTTGCTTGGCAAAACTATCTGCCCTCTCTCGCCAACAGTTACGCTTCCATAGAAATCGAGTTCATTTTCCATGAAAATAATGAAAAATCATGTATTTAATGTTTTTCATAAAATTTTAAATAGGCAATTATGATACAACTCACATGCTTGAGAAGATAGGAAAGGCGATAGCTTCCCATCCATTAATGAGTATAGTAATTGTGCTAATAATAACGTTTGCATCAATAGCAAGTGTCTCATATTTTGGGCTCAAACAGGAGTTCAGTGAAGAAACTTTCATGCCAGATTTAGAAATGGTGAAGGCAAATAATGAAATATCCAAAAATTTTACATCCAGTTATGATGTGCCAGTGCTCGTAAAATCAAAATATAATGACATCCTCACCCGGGATNCTCTTGTAGAAATGCTTAAAATTGAAAAAGAAATTGCAAACTCTTCTTCTCTCAAGAGCGATTTATTTACACCTTCTGTTCCTTCTTATTCTATAGGAAGTGTCGCCGATATGGTGGCGCAGATTGTTCTCAAAAAACAGGGTTTCATACCTTATGATGAAAAAATAAATGCTTTGCAAAATATGAATGACAGCGAGATAAAGGATGCTATAAAAGAGGGAATATTTAATCCATTTTCACCATTTCATTTCCTCCAGCCAATGTTTACTATGAGCCTAACCAAAGATTTTAACTCAACTACAATGAAGGCAAAGGCAACCATCATGCAAATAAATTTTAATGGAAGNGTTGGCAAAAATACAAGCAAAGCATTGAAAGCCGAAAGAGAGATAGAGAGGATTATAAAAAATCAGGAGTTANCATCTATAGACGCATATGTAATGGGGGAACAGATTGTAACAGATGAGATAATGAAAGCAAACAATGAATCAATGGCGATATTACTCCCATTGGCATTTGCAATGGTTATAATAATTCTTGCTATAATTTATAGAGATATAATTGATGTTATTATAAGTTTACTTGCTCTAGCATTTGCTGTCACATGGATGTATGGTTTTGGAGCAATGATGCGTTACTCCTTCAACCCAATGACTACAGCCATTCCTGTTCTGCTTGTTGGCTTAGGCATTGACTATGGCATTCATTTAACAATGAGATATAGAGAAGAAAGGAGAAGAGAAGGTAAGGAAAAAGCGGTAGAAAATACGGTAAAGCATGTTGGTATGGCATTGCTTCTTGCCACCATTACAACAGTAGTAGCTTTCCTATCAAATTTAGCATCTCCAATTACACTTCTTGGAGAATTTGGTATTTTGTCTGCTGTTGGTATAATCGCTAGCTTCATAATAATGCTCCTATTTGTGCCAGCTTGCCGAATGCTGAGGGAAAAAAGAAAAGAGGTAAAAGAAGAAAAAGTAAAGACAGGAGATGGCTTGCTTGGCAAAGTGATGGCACGCATTGCTACCTCATTACATAAACATGCAAAGGTTGTGATAGCAGCAACAATACTCTTTTCCATTTTCATGGGATTTTTTGCTTCACAGTTATCCACCGAATTTGAATTAGAAGAGTTTCTGCCCAAGAAGCTGGAATTGACAAAAAATCTTCGATTCATGATGAACGAATTTGTTGGAGGAGGAGCAACAGAAAGAGTATATGTGCTTGTGAAAGGAGATATTGCATCTCCTGAGTTGCTAAAGAAGATGGCAGAAAGCATCTCCAATATGGATGATGATGAAAATGTGCTTAAAACAGGAGATAAAGCAAATACATACTCCATTCTTTCTTTAATGAAAGATTATGCAACATGGAATGGTGTCACCGACATAAAATACAATGAGAGTTTTGCCTCACTTTATAACAAATATTTTGAAAATGGTGTGCCAAAGAAGAATGTTAGTAAAGAGAATATAAAAGAGCTTTATGACTGGCTATATGTTAATGCACCTATTGATACAAAAATGGTGCTTCATAAAGGCAATGATTATGATGAGTGTGTTATAAGAATAGAGGTAAGCAGTAATGTAAATGCTGATGCACTGGGAAAGGAGTTAAAAGAAGACATACAACCTCTAAAAGGCTATTATGCAGTAATTACAGGCGGTCCCATTTTATCAAATACAATTTTGGACATCCTTGAAGAAAGTCAGATTCGTTCTCTTGTTATCACNCTCATTGCTTCTTGGATTATTCTCACAATAATATTTTATATAAAAGACAAATCCATCTCGCTCGGAACAATAACTCTTATTCCTGTCGCTCTTTGCGTAATCTGGATACTTGGAAGTATGTACCTGTTTGGCATCCCCCTCAATTTCATGACTATAACTATTGCATCTTTAACTGTTGGACTGGGCGTTACATATGGCATCCACATAACTCACAGATTCGCAGAGGAAATAAAGGATAAAAATGTTGAGGAGGCATGCAGGGAAACTGTGCTCCACACAGGCTCAGCTTTAATGGGGGCCGCTGCAACTACAATAGCTGGCTTTGGCCTGCTTGTTTTTGCTTTAATGCCGCCTTTGCAGCAATTTGGAGGAATAACTGCTCTTACAATATTGTATAGCTTTATTGCATCAACATTTATTCTACCTTCTGTGCTGGCAATATGGGCAAAGAGGAGGAAATGATTATTCCTTGATACCTATTGCATAAAACTGCGGGAAAAAATTGAATTCTATGCCTTCTTCTATCGATTTTAAATAATGCTCTTCCCATTTTTTAATTTCTTCTTCACTAAGCCCTTCTCTCTTCAAAACATTCCAGTAAAATTCGCGAGCCCTCATATATGATTCTTTATCTTCTTCACAACTCCATATTCTCAAATTTCCCAAGCCTACTTCTGTTTTTAAACCAGCTCTCACAAAAAGCATTCTGAGTTTTCTGCCGATGTATGGATCTCCTCCTCTATTTTTTATTGCTCTGCCAGCAAAAATCTCATCTACTTCCGGATAGGGAGGCCAGTGTATTTTACCGCCAAAATCTGGTTCTAAACTGGCAACAACCCTGCCCCCTTTCTTAACAACTCTTGCCATTTCATTAACAACCTGCTGTGGTTCTTTAACCCACATGAGTAAAAGGTTACATATGGCTATATCAAATGTCTCATTTTTAAATGGCAGGGAATGAGCATCACCCATATAAAGATGAACATTTCTTACACCAACGAGCATTTTTTTTGCTATTCTTATCATGTCCTCGGAGTCATCTATTGCAATTACAGTACCATTTGTATGATTACATATGTCTCTGGTTACAGCTCCATTTCCACAACCCACATCCAAAACAAGTTTTGCATCTTTAAGGCCAGCTTTTATGTATATGGGGTGCCTTTCCTCAGCTGTTTCTAGAGCCTGCTGCTCAAGCTTCCTTATGAAGTGTTCAAGTTCTTCTTTACTTCTATTATGAGGCACAAGGAAATATAGCAACGAGATAAATAGATTTTTGGATAGTAAAATTTTTCTTGCCCTTGTTTTTTATTAATATGAAAAAACTGCTGGCTACAATGATTTTTTTATTATTTACTGTTCCATTAATAACGGGGAATATTTTTGTAAAAGAATATGTAGAGAGCAAAGGAATATGGGTATGGGGCTCAACTTTATATGAAACTGGCGTGGACAACTTTGTTTATGAGATGGTGGAGCATAACTTTTCAGATGTTTATTTGCTAGTTAAGGATGTTACTGGCTACTATACATTCAGCTTAATCAGCGAGTTGTTGAACAAAGCAAATGGAAAGTTTAGAGTACATGCATGGATTATATGCTTCCAGGATTACAGTCAAGGAGGCTGGATTGATGTAAACTCATCATCCTATAGGCATTATCTGATTAATGACATAATAATTCCATTAGTTAAAATGGGCGTGGATGGCATTTGCCTGGACTATATTCGATATCCAGGAAATGCATATGGAAATACCTATCCTGTAACATCTTTCTGTATGGAAGTACGGAACGCTGTTAAAAGCATTAATCCAGATTGCATTTTATCTGCTGCAGTAATGCCGGAAATGGAGGCAAATGCCTACTATTATGGGCAAGATTATGCTGAGATGTCAAGATATATGGATGTGTTGATGCCAATGACCTACACCCATAATTATCAGATGCCTCCTTCATGGGTTGGAGAGGTTATATCATTTATAAAGGCGAGAGCAAGTTGTAAAGTACAAGCGATAATACAGAGCTTAGATGATGAAAGCATTTTTATGAGCAACGACGAATTAAAAGCATGCATAGAATGCGCTTTAAAAAATGGTTCAAATGGAATAAGTTTTTTCAGATATCCTGTGGCAGAATGGCAATATGAAATTATAGATGAATATGTCCCCTTTTTTGATGACATTCCTCCATGCATTGAAATTGAATATCCTCTGAAAAATTCACTCTATATGTTTGGATACAGAATAATGTCCTTGTATAACAAAACTGTGATAATTGGTTGTCCCAGAGAGCTAAAAGTGAATACAACAGATAATGAGGGCATAGAGAAGGTAGAATTTTATATTGATGATGAGCTGGTAGCAGAAGATACAGAAGAGCCATATATTTTTGAACTAAGTAAAGGATGTTATAAAATAAAAGTGGTTTCATATGATTACAGTGAAAATTTTGCAAGCGATGAAATGAATATATGCTTATTCTGCATTTCATAGCATGATTTGCATCGTCATTTCCAAACAAGACATTGCAAGCATGAATATAGCAAAATTTTTGCTCTCCATGGAAAGATGGAAGGAAAAAGATGGCGTATATCTAAATGATGAAAAGATGCTTTATTTTATAGATGATGTGCACATCTATCATGATAATGTGGATGAGGAAATAGAAAATCTTGGTTATTCTCCTGACACAATAATTTTTGCCTCCCGCCATGCATCAGCGGCAAAGAAAAAAACTCTTAGCATACATGCCGTTGGAAACTTCAGCAATGCAGAGTATGGAGGAAAAGATGCAACGCTTGTTCTCTGTAATCCTTTACTTATGAGAAAGGCTTTGGAATTGCTGAATGAAAAAAGCTTGGAAGAATATGAAGTTTGTTATGAAGCAACACATCACGGTCCTTATCTGGAAAAGCCTTGCTTTTTCATAGAGGTTGGAAGCACTGAAAAGGAATGGGGAGATGAAAGAGCTTGCAAAGCCATAGCAGAAGTGATTTTAGAAATTGAAGAAAAGCAGTATGAGATTGCTATTGGCATAGGTGGTGGGCATTATGCACCGCGTTTCACTGACCTGGCTCTGGAAAAAGACATAGCATTTGGGCATATCGCCGCAAAATATGCTGTGCCATATTTGAATGACGGGATGCTGAGGAAAATGATAGAAGCAACGCCAGGCTGCAAAAGAGTATATTTTCATGGGGAGTATAAAGAAATAAAAGAAATACTGAAGAGAATAGATGTAGAAATTAGTGATAAATAATGCTAAAATACGCCCCTTCAAAATATTCTGTATAAAAATTTCTTATTCTCACGAGAAATGTCTTTGCATCAAGAAAATGATGAATGTCTAGCAAAAATTAGTCATATCTTATTCTGAATTCTGTTTCGCCTTGTGGCTCCTCGTATTCTACCTCTACCCTATCCACTCTTGCCAATGGAGGGCCACGATGACACCATTCTATTATTTTTTCAACGCTTTTATCATCTCCTTCAAAAACTGCTTCAACAGTTCCATCTGGCATATTGCGAACCCATCCCCTTACACCCAACTTATCTGCCACCTCTTTTGTACTTGCACGAAACCACACGCCCTGGACTCTACCGTATATCTTAACGTGTGCTCTTTTCATGATTGGATATTGAGATGCAAAATATAAAGTTTAAATAAGCGTAGTCATATAAAAATGAATGATTGGTTTGCTTACCTCCGACTTTACTCTTTACCACGATGCCGTAAATGTACTCAGAAAAAGGCGTCTTCCCTTTGTTTCTCTTACTTTTAATGATGAGATTCCTTCAAATGTTGATGTCATAATTACATCCTCAGGAGAAAAAGAAAAAATAAATTTTGACAACATTGTTATATGGAAAAACGGCAGTAACATAGAAAATCTCATAGATAAGGCGGTAATGCTTTCCAGGAGCAAAGAAATAAAAATAATTTTTGGAATAGATCCCGGCGACAACATAGGAATAGCCATTTTCGGAAATGAAAAACTTATAAGAAGCCTTGTTGCAAAATCGCCAGAGCAGGCAGCAGATTTCATAAAGGGTTATATTAAAGACATAGGAGCAGATGATGTTATTATAAGAATAGGAAATGGTGCCCGCCTCATAAGAAATAGGATAATAAATTTTTTAATTGATGAAAATGTAAGGATAGAAATTGTTGATGAGTCAACAATTCCATGCGTAGATAATGATGAATTGGCAGCATCGACAATAGCAATGGCAGAAGGAAGGGAAATAAAAGGCATGTTTTCCATTGAGCCAAAAGAAGGAGAAATTAGGGAAATGCAAAGGCTGAGCAGAATAAAAAGTAAAAATATAACCATTTCAAAAGAATTAGCAAAAAGAGTACTAACTGGAGAAATATGCCTTGATGATGCTATAAAAATGCAGCGCAGCAAAAATCAGGCGTAGCTCCACTTCTCTGGCAATCTTCCTTCTCTCTTGTAATATTTAACAAGCCTCTTTATCTTTGCCTCAATTAACTGCAGCCTTCGCCTGTTATGTATATCCTTTTTATGCTCAGCCAGGTGTTTTAACAAATTTGCCCTCTTATCAAGCAAATTGCTTAAGTCCTCTGGAATATCTGGCAACAGATTATGCTCTTCCAATACCTTTGTTAATTTCTTGCCCAAAGCTGCCTTTACATCTGGAACGCCATAAGAATCACGCAATATTAAACCTATCATTGCCGGCGGCTTGCCTTCCTCTGCCAGTTTAACTATAAGCTGTTCTATCTCCTCTGGCTTCAAGCTCCATTCTGGATGTACTCTTTCCACTGGATGCTTTGAGCCTGACTTGCCTCTTCTTCTTGCATGCATTCTTGCCATTGACACGAAATAATCTTTTAATATATAAAATTCACTTTCCTTTTATGCAAATTTGCGAAATTAAAAAAATTATTGAGCATAACAGCATCCACAAAACTTTCTTTTTTGATCTGGAAATGAAGGCTACAGCTGGCCAATTTGTCATGATATGGATTCCTGGTATAGATGAAATTCCAATGTCTTTGAGTTATATTGGCAAGGAAACAGCAATAACAGTTGAAAAAGTAGGAGAAGCAACAGAAGCTTTACACCAAATGAAAGAAGGGGATAAAGTTGGTATAAGAGGACCATATGGAAAAGGATTTGAAATTGTAGGCAGCAAGGCATTGTTCGTTGCAGGCGGCACTGGCATAGCACCGTTGCTGCCTCTGATAAAAAAATATGAAGGGGAGAAGCATGTTGTGCTGGGGGCAAGAACAAAAGAGCTTCTTTTATTCATTGATGAATTGGAAGAAATTTCCAGCCTTCATATTTCAACTGATGATGGCAGCCTTGGCTTCAAAGGATTTGCTTCAGATTTGGCAGGAGAAATTATGGAAAAGGAGGAATTCGACATTGTTTATACCTGTGGGCCAGAGATAATGATGAAAAAAGTGCTTGATTTATGTTTGGAGAAAAGTGTACAAATGCAGGCAAGCCTGGAAAGATACATGAAATGCGGCGTTGGTATATGCGATTCATGTGCAATAGATGGTTATCATGTCTGCAAAGATGGCCCTGTTTTTGATAGCAACATATTGGCAAAAATAAAGGATTTTGGAAAATGGAAGAGAAATGAGGCAGGGAGAAAAGTGGAGATATAGCTATCTCTTTCCGTAAATTTCTATGAATTTTTTGATGCTTCTGTCATATGTTCTCTCTACTTCTGGCGGGAAAAAGCA
>Ga0180889_1104_pt1 | contig 16751 bp, 12 predicted proteins | sample Deesub1362A_J573_FD_124182 | JGI IMG/M metagenome (GOLD analysis project Ga0180889, IMG submission 124182) | Thermoplasmatales archaeon JdFR-43
TCAATCCCGCCAACAATGAACATTTCCAAAGCCTTTCAACTGCTGAAAGGGGCGTCATCCTACGAGCTCTTCAGGAGAGAACCAAAATTCAGATTAAGATACCGCAAAGGACATTTTTGGAGCTCAGGTAAATTCTATCGAAGCGTTGGAGATGTCGATTTGGAGACAACAAAGAGCTATGTTCAGAGACAGGAGAAAATCCATCAGGCTACGCTTTCCCAATATTAACAGGAAGCTACAGGCTTTAGACTGTGGAGGATGTCACAATAAAGAGATTGGATAATAGGAGACCCTATAAATCACATCAACTCCTTCCCCTTTTCAGTCAGTTCCAGAACCTTGTACCTGCCAACTTTTTTCTCCACAACCAGCCCCAAATTCTTCAGCTCCCTTATCTTCTTTGTTGCAGTGGGTCGGGTTATGCCGAATGCTTTCATTATGTCCTTGTGGGCTGGTGTTCTGCCAATTGTGTTCTGCTTCTTTATGTAGTTCAGAATGTCGAAAAGGTCTTTATCCAGCTCGATTCGGTACTTGGGTTTTATCTTTTTAATCTCCTTCTCCAGCTGGATCCGTTCACGCTCGGAAAGGGTGTCAGGGTCCACAACGACGAGAAGGATGCCCTTTGTCAGGTACATCATCTCGTTGAGCTTTGTCAGGAACTTCAGCACCTCATCGAACCCGTACAGCAACAGCAGGTAGTCGAGCCGGTCGAGCAGCACTACGCTATCCCTTGACATGAAATCCTCGATTATCTTCTCCAGCAGTAAAAGCTGAGGCGAAACGACGCCCTTTCCTTTCTTCTTCTCGCTCAACCAGAGGATCTCTACATCCTCTCCCACGAGTTCTCCGATTTCTTCAGGCGGAGTTCTGCTTATCACCATCCCTCTGTAGCCAACATTTATGAGGTCCCTGAAAACATCTGCTCCCCTGTCCAGCGTCTTTTCCATAATGAGGTAACTTCTGCCCTTCTCAACATCGTACTTCAAAAACCGGTGTCGAAGCCTCTCTTCAGCCCTCTTCCTCTCCGTTATATCCACCAAAACCTTCAGGTTGCCCGCATAACTTCCCTCTTCCATCAGGGGGGTGGCGCTCACAAGAACGTCTATCTCCCCGTCTCCGGCATCAAGAACCGCCTCAAACCTTACACTTTCACCTTTTTTGAGTCTTGAATGTATTTCCCTTATTTCTCTTTCGTATTCGGAAGAAAAAATCTCGGTCCAGTGTCTGCCGATGAGTTCCTCCTTTGAGCAGCCAAGCATTTCAAGCATTCGGGGGTTGGCAAATGTTATGTAGCCCTCATCGTTCTCTATCAGGATGCCCTCTTCCATGCTCTGAACGATGTTCTCGTTGAATTCTTTCAGTCTCTTGATCTCATCCTCTGCATGCTTTCTCTCAACGGCCATGGATATCACGTTGGCAACTGCCTGCAGGAAGACCACATCGTCCTCTGTGAAATCCCTTCTTTGAGATGTGTAGGCTCCCAGGACGCCGAATGGTCTATCCTTCCTTGGAATAATGACGCTAATCCCGCTGATGACACCATGCTGGATGAGGCATTCTGCTTTGAAGCGCGTCTCCGTTCGAAGGTCTTTTACAATAACTGGTTCGTTTGACAGCAGAGTGTATCCAGCCTGTGAACGGGTTCCCGCGTCAATAGTTGCCTGCCCCACAACTCCTTCCTTCCACCCCACGCCAGCGCGTAACAGCAAATTGTTACTGTCTGGCAGGAGCTCTAGGATCCCAACATACTCCACATCGAGGCATTGGGCAACGAGAGTGACAGCTTCATCCATCAGCTCGTTCAGATCTGCACCACCCAAAGCAAGTTGACTGAGTTTGGCAACGGCCATCTGCTGACGTATGCGGGTTTTGAGCGCTTCCTCTCTCTGCTTGCGCTCTGTGATATCCATGAAGTTCCCGAGGGATGCCCGGCGCCCGAGATGTTTGACAGAAGTGACCGTTTCTAGGATCCATTTTATCCTCCCATCCTTGGCAACAATACGGTACTCATACGGAAAAGAGCGTTCTCCCTTAAGCATCTTCACAGCGTTCTTTCGAACAATCTCTCTATCTTCGGGAATAACGAGACTCAAAGAGTGCTTTCCTATCAATTCGTCCTCGCTGTAGCCGGTGATTTTCTGGAACTGGGAGTTGATCAGCTGAAACTTTCCATCCTGGACGATGTAAATTCCAATGGGGGAGCTGATGAAGAGGTTCTTGAGTAGTTGCTCAGCGTGCTTGCACTCGGTAACGTCTTCCCCTACGCACAATATACCAATGGTATCGCCTGCATCGTCCTTTAACACCTTTATGTGCCACCCGATAATTTTTTCCTTTCCATTCCTGGTTAAAATGGGGATTTCAATGTATTCAAACGACTCAATTCCTTCATCCATCGTTTTTTTGAAAACCTCTATGATCTCATCTCTTATCTTCTCCGGGAAAATATCGTGGAAGTCTGTATCAACATCTTGCCCACTACATCCAAACACCTCTCCACATTTTTTGTTAAAAAAGATTATTCTGCCGTCTTTGTTCAGGCAGACAATTAAGAGGTTTGAAGTGTTTAATATTGCTTCTATGAACTCTCTTTTGAGGTTTGCAAATTCTGACATATTCATCACCTCAAAATTATTGTAGTAAACTAAGATATTGACCTATTTAAATTTTCTTAAGAAACTTTTAAGTTATAGAAGATAAATATAAGTAGGTTATTATCGATTATATATCAATCTATAAAGTCGTATGCCAATAATTAGCAAAGACACTTAAAAGTTTGGGATTGCTCGGGGTTCAGCGGAGGCAGTCATTGATAGACCTACTCCCACCTTGGTGCACCCCGTTCACCTCTCTGGGTTCACTGGGGAGCATGTCATGGGGCTCGCCCCGCAGAGAGGGATATCCCTCTCCAGGTGAACATTCTACAGGTTCCATCACGGATTAGAAACCTGTAGAAGGCCAGCGAGCCTGGAGAAAAACCCCGTGAAAGGATGTACACGTTGAGGCTTGCAGAGTAGTGTCTGTTCATCTCCAACCCACAACCATACTTAATCTGCCGTTTCGGTACTCCAACCTACTTCCACATCTCGGACAGGCTCTCATTGTGTTTTTAGCGAGAACGTATTCAGCTCCAGCTTTGTATTCGATTGTTTTGTGGATCTTTTTCCACTCATCTATTAGTAAGTCTCGCAAATCTCTTTTGAATTCGTTGGATGCTGGAATTCTTGGCGTCAGTCTCCTGATTTCATACTCAACCTCAACACAATCTTCTTTCACTCTGTACTTCTTTGTGTTATTATTTAGGGCTTTCTTCAATTCCTTGTTTTTCAGAGCTTTTACCAGCTTTATCTCACCTTTGGATAGTTCTGATGGATACTGATATTCCACATATGGTTCTATCTAATGTGGGCAAGAAGTTTCCGGCTAAGATCATTCATAACTGCTTATTTTTTTGGACATATTGAATACTAATTAGGTAAGATAAATAGCTTTTATGAGGTTGGTTAATATATTGGCTGTGAAAATGATGAGGCGATTCCAAAATTATGAGTTGTGAGATAATCATGGAATACTATAGACGTAAAATTTTATATATGATTATTCAAAGTTAGAGTGGTGGTTGCTGTGAGAGCTATATTTTTACTGGTGATGTTATTGCTCGTACTGCCAGCATCAGCAGCCCCCCTTGTGAAGGTGGAGATTTTCAACAACACATATAATGAGAGTCTGACTGTTTTGGAGCCAACAAATGACAGTAACTGGATCAGGATGATCGGTGGGAGTAATATCGTAATTCCAAGTATCAAGATGGTGTACAATGGCATAAACAGCACCCAGTATGTAAAGAATAACAAAACGGTGAAAATAACGACCTATGGCATTTTAAAGGATCAGGATTATACTGTCGATTATCCCTTCACCAAACATCCCTTTTACCATGCTGGTGATAGCGTTTCAGCTGAAATACTCTCAACGAGTGACCTTAACGGAAGTACTGTCCACATCTATCTGGTGAGGACGTATCCGACAGAACTCAAAAATGCCCTTGCATCTGCCGTGGATGGTGATACGCAGCAACTGCGAAACTTGCTCAGCAACGCCTTCAATTACACGAATGTGACGTTGAATAGTACAGGAGATGCGACTGTCTCGTTTGGTGTATTGCCTGCTGGTGACTACGTGGTTGTTGCAACCCTGAACACCTCAACCGAATCAAACATCACGCTTATCTCAGCAACCGCCTTCGAAGTGCTGGAGCACGAGTCCACGTTGTCGGTTAGTGATGTTACCCGCTCGTCTGTCTCTGACAACAAATTCGTGAGCGGCACCTTCACCATAACCGGCGGGAGCAGCAATGCGAACTACACCTATATAGCTGCCTTGGTCAAGAAGACTGCCTATTCTGTCGAACTCAGGCTGGAGAGCAGTGGGAATAAGTCAACAACGCATCTTAAAGCGAATAATGCAGTTCTGGTTGACTCTTTCAAGATCGGCGGCGTCGGGCTCAAGAATGTTAATGCGACAACGGTATACAACTGGATAAAGAATGCTTTCCCGTCAAGCTCAGCATCGCTCGCGAAGACGAGGAAGCAGGGGAATAGCTGGGACTTCTCCTTGCCGGTTAAGGGTCTGCCTGACGGAGATTACTACCTGAACATCGGCGCCTGGAACTCCTCCAACTCGTCTCAGCGCCTCGTTGCGTTCTCACAGGCGCTGGTGAAGGTAAAGACTGTTGCGCCCGCTCCAGCACCCGCAGCACCTGCTCCAGCACCTCCACCTCCTGAAACCCTCTTAGAGGCGCCATCGGAGTTTATATCGTCTCTCACTAAAACCATATCGGCAAATGTTGAGACTGAAATTCCAATTTCATCAGAAATGACGGAGCGGACTGGCTTGCTGGAGATGACAGTTAAACTCCCTGAAACTGCAACAGTTACTGTTACAATATCTAAGGTAAAAGAGCTTCCTGCTAAGGTTTCAGCCCCGCCAGCTGAAGTGTACATCTTCTTTGAGGTGAAGTTCACGAAATATGGGACAACTGAGGAGGTGGAACCATCTGGATACATAGACTTCAAGGTTTCAAAGGACTGGGTTGAGAGTAAAGGCTATACGCCTGCTCAGGTCGTTCTGATGAAGTACAACGGTGGATGGAAAGAGCTCAAGACCGAGCTGGTTGATGAGGACGAGAACAGCTATTACTACAGGGCTGAAGTCGAATCCTTCAGCATATTTGCGGTCGCAGCGAAGCCTGTTAAGCCTACACCAACGCCTACGAAGACTCCCGTTGTGATTCCAACAACTCCCCCAGCTATGCCGACTGCAACTCCAACCCTAACACCGACAGCAACGCCCACTGTAACTCCCACTCCAACTGCGACGCCGATACCGCCAACGCCATGGTACTTGCAGCCAACAACGCTGCTGATAATCGTACTGCTGGTTGCAGCGTTCCTGGTGGCAGCATACACGTTAAGGAGAGGTAAGTAAGGAAATATGAGGTCTGCTTTAGTTTTATTTTTTATTGGTATGATGTTCCTGAGCACGGTAAAAGCCGGGGTTGTGGATTTTAGCGTGAGTCCGGAGAATCCGGTTAGAGGAGACATGGTTACTGTGCACGGCACAGCTAGCCCGAACGAGGAGGTGAGGATTGATGTTTCATTCGAGAAGGTTGTGCCGGTGCAGAATGGGGATTATCTTTTCACGATAGATGATGTCGTGATTCCTGAGGGAAAAAACAGGTTTACTGTTACTGCTTATGGTGTCGATGACTTGAAAGTGAGCGTCAGGCTGTTCTTCAATCTTATCTGGGTGACGCTGGGCTCAGAGGCCAGCAATGGTGTTGCAACTGTTACGCAAGGCAACGTTCCTCCTGGAACCTACGATGTGCAGATCCACGGGAAGTCGAGTCAGAATTCTGTCAGGCTGAAGATTACTGCCACAGGTTACATAAAGGCTGATGGAGAAGGTAGGTTCAGCTATTCTTACAAGACATCTTCCATGCCTCTAGGAGACTTCATCATAAAGGCTGGGGGAATATCGAAGGTTGTAACTCTCTCAAAATATGCTGGCTCCCCGGGTTCATCTAGCTCATTAGGAGGTGGTGGAAGTTTAGCACCTCCAACACCTATTTCAACACCTGTTCCAACCCCAACTCCTACAGAAACACCTGCTATGACGTCAATGCCAAATGCAACGGTAACCGTTTCCACGCCAGCTTTAGAACCTGCTCCAACACCCTCACCACAACCAGTTTACATACAAACTCCTGTAGAACAGGAAAATAACTCAGGTCAGTTTGTTAATAGGAATGCAACAACACTAATCGAAAATAACCCGCAGACACAAAAAGTGAGCAGGTCTGTTCAGATACCCGGATTCGCAATCGTTGCAGGTACTGTAGGCTTGGCTCTGGCAGTGGCTGTGAATAGAATAAGAAAAGGCTGACTGCAAGGTGAAAGTATGCGGTGCACTCATCAGCCGAAGAAAAAAGACTGGCTCACCTCTCAGAATGGTGTAATTAAGCTCCACCCCTACTGCTGCAACTGCGGCACTGTGAAGAATGTTTCTTCGGATAAGGGGAAGAAGATCGGTTACTTCATCAACTCCCTTGCAAGGCTGAGAAAAACGCTGGAGCAAAAGGGATACAGGGTATCTGAGGCCCAGATCAGGATGATCATAAAGGAGCTCTGCGAGATTGACGGTTTTGAGGATACGTACTGGATAACGTTCTCCAGGCAGAAGGAAATCTTCATCACCCTTGTACGCAAATACATTAAAATTTCACAAGATATTATAGAATATTCGCTCTGATATAGTTATAACAAATATAGAAAGAGATAGGAACATTTTTATGTGTTATGGTATGTATAAAAACTAAAAAAAGAGGTGAAGATATTTCAAAGTTCTTGGCCAGCTGAACCGAGCTGAACTGAGTAGGGCGATGAGGGGAGGCTGGTCAAGAGTTAGCTGAGACTATCTAGTGTGAACTTGCTGGGGTCTTTTAGCCTAAGGTGTTGGTTTTCTACAGGCATTTTTCATAAAGCCTCCAGAATCTCCTAGCATCTCCCACATCCTCCAGCACCTGATATCAGATCTTCCTCAGAATATTGTTCAATATATTTCGGTAATGACCTCTGCGTCTCATTAGGAATGCCAAAATTATGGTGAAACCTATTACCTCTGAGATGAATATGTGGGAAAGGGAGGGCGTGTATTCTGATATAATCCTCTTGATATACTCGTAAAAGCTTGAATGTTCCTTAGCTGGAAGTTCAAAACCCAACAAAGGCCAGAGGAAGGTTTCAGGCTCATTCCACATTTCATCTTGAAGTAAGTGGAGGAAGGATGTAAAGGCTAAAGCTAAAGAGGATTTTCTGTATTTTAAGCCGATCAGGAGAAAAATGAGGATGAATAGCAGAGTGTGCCCGAAAACTCTACCGTTATTGAGTGGAAGCAGGATCATCCCCACCGGCTTATCAATTATGTCCGGCAGTAGTGAGCCTATGAATATTAGACTGTAATCCACTCTGACTTTGAACTTTTCAGTTAACCAAGTTTCAGTTAACCAGACAACTCCAAGTGTAATTCCGATGTGACCGAAGAGTAACATCAAGAAATAATTGGTTTACAGTTACATATAATCTTAATTGTCTTGATTGGAGGTAAAAAATTAATATTAGAATGGGTAAAGGGAAAGGGTACGGTTTGCACTTCTGTGGAAGTGGCTACTGGAAAAATGAGGACGACAGTGCTGGAGTTCTTTATATGGCATAATTTTTCCAGTTTGACACGTCAAACTTACCGAATATTTATATTTTGGCCCTTTTAGTCCTTTTAACCCTCCCAACCGGCCCTAAAGCTTCACTTTTGATAAAAATAAATAAAAACAATCGAAAATTTAATTGAAAATTTTATGGAAGGTGAAAAATGAAGATAGCAATGGTGACAGCTTTTTGGGGGCCAGCTTATCCAACTGGCTCCGGTATTTATGCCTATGAAGTTGCGAGGCGTTTAGCAGAGCAGAGTAATGAAGTGCACGTTTACACATCCAGTGTGGGTAATTTTAACGAGGTTAAATACCCGGATAACCTTCACGTCCACGTCTTACGGGCATACGGTGTAGTTTGGGATATGAATCCACTTGCAAATGTCTTTACAAGGCTGCTGCGCGAAGATTTTGATATTGTTCATGTTCACTCCTATATCTTTTTTATGTCAAATATGGCAGCTTTAGCAAGGATTTTCAGGGATTTTAGATATGTCTTGCATTTTCACGGTGGCTTGAATTATTCTGAAGCTAAGATGTTTTATCCTTGGAGAGTATGGGCTAAAGAGAATATATACGATAGATTACCTGGGTTATTTACGGTAAAAATGGCTGATGAAGTGTTAAGTGTGGCGAAAAGTGATATTCCGATAATAAAGAAAAAGTTTGGTGTTGACGCAGACTGGATACCAAATGGTGTTTGCACAGAAAAGTTCAGTTATTCTGAGAGCGATTCAAGGATTGTGACTTACGTGGGCAAGCTTGAGAAGTGGAAAGGTGCTGAAACTCTTATAGATGTTTTTAAGATTATTCACAAAGAGCTAAAAGATGTAGAATTCATAGTTGCTGGAGATGGAAGTCTTGCCGGGAGACTGAGGAACACTAACTTGCCAGTAAAGCTTATAGGGCATGTGCCTCACGATAAAATGCCTGAGATCTACCATAAATCAGCGGTTTCAGTTTTACCATCTTATATGGAGGGATTGCCAACCACGTGTATGGAGTCCTTAGCATGTGGTGTGCCAGTTGTTGCTACGGATGTTGGGGACACAAAGGAGGTTGTGATAGATGGAGAAACTGGATTTCTCGTTAAGCCGGGAGACACCAAGACTATGGCACATAAGGTAATCGAATTGCTAGAGGATGAGGATTCGAGGAAGAACATGGGGAAGGAAGGAAGAAGACATGTTGAGGAGAATTTTAGTTATGATGCAATTATCCAAAAATTATGTGATATTTATACTTCGCTTATATGATCTTAGGTATATTTTGTTCTTGGTTAATAAGCAATTGGAAAAAGGGGTAGAAAGATGATAGCGATAATTCTTGGTACTCGTCCAGAAATAATTAAAATGAGTCCTGTTATTAGAGAATGCGAAAAAAGAGGATTAGATTACTTCGTTTTGCATACTGGACAACATTACTCTTACGAAATGGACAGAATATTCTTTGAGGAATTGGAGCTGCCACAACCAAAATATAACTTGGATGTTGGTTCTGGAACTCATGCAGAACAAACTGGTAAAATTATGGTTGGAGTTGAGAAGATCCTGATGCAAGAAAAACCCAAAGTCATTTTAGTACAGGGAGACACCAACACGGTCTTGGCAGGAGCTTTAGCTGCTACTAAGCTACATATTAAAGTTGGGCATGTTGAAGCAGGACTTAGGTCATATGATAAAAGAATGCCAGAAGAAATCAACAGAGTTTTAACAGATCATATTTCAGATCTTCTCTTTGCCCCAACAGAAGTGGCTAAAGAGAATCTATTAGAGGAGGGTATAAATGAGGACAAAATATTTGTTACTGGAAATACGATTGTCGATGCAGTTCATCAAAATTTAGAGATTGCTAAAAGAAAAGTAAACGTGCTAAAAGAGCTGGATTTAAAGCCTAAGGAGTATTTTCTGATTACTACTCACAGACAAGAAAATGTAGATGTTAGGGAGAGGCTAAGGGGAATTATAAAAGGATTAGAAATGATCTACAATGAGTTCGCCATTCCTATAATATTCCCAATACATCCGAGAACTCAAAAGAGAATAAAGGAGTTTGAGTTTGATTTAAGTGGAATCAAACTAATTAATCCCTTAGGCTTTTTGGAGTTCTTGCAACTGGAAGCCAATGCTAGGTTAGTTTTAACAGATTCAGGAGGTGTTCAAGAGGAAACATGCATATTAGGAGTCCATTGTGTAACATTGAGGGATAATACAGAAAGACCCGAGACTTTGGAGGCGGGATCAAATGTTCTAGCCGGAACAAAACCAGAAAGAATTTTAGAAAGAGCAAAGATAATGCTTAATAGAAAAAATAACTGGAAAAACCCATTTGGTGATGGTAAGGCTGGAGAAAGGATAGTTAAAATTGTCGAAGAAATATGAGGATTTTGATAACTTCAATTGTGGATTTAAGAAAAACTGCTCCAAACAGACTTCACCACTTTATCAGATATTTATCAAAGAAACATGAAATTACTGCTGTCTGTATTAATGATTGCTGGAAAGCTAAACTAGTTGATACAAGCAAGTACTATCAAGATTTTATGGAAATTCTTAATAATATAGAGATTAAGTATATTACCGAGAAGAGAATTACTCCCTTCAAGCAAGAACTTCTCTCTCCGAGGTTGATGAGACTTAAGAATGATTTTGATGTTGTTTTTAACTATAATACACTTGTATCTGGCTACTATGCAGCTAAAAAGTTCAAATTACCAATGGTTTATGATCTAGCTGATGACTTACCAGAAATGATTGCAAATTCACCCCAGATTCCAAGAATTATAAGACTATTTGGGGGGCAAATCGGAAAGTACATGCTTAAAAAGAATATATTAATTTCAAAAAAAGCGACTTGCATCTCTAAAATTCTCCGAGATAGCTATTATATTCCTAATGAGAAGTTTGAACTAGTACCAAATGGTGTTGATACTAGATTATTTAAAAGGTGTAAAAGTAACTTAAAAAAGGAACTAAAATTGGAAGATTGTTTTGTTCTTGGATATGTTGGGGTCTTAAGAGAGTGGGTTGATTTAAGACCAGTTTATAATGCTATTAGAAATCTGAATGATGTTAAATTGCTTATAGTTGGAGAAGAAGGAATGCTAAGAGAGAATAAGGAATTAATTAGGAAGTATAGGGTTGAGGACAAGGTAATTTTTACAGGTACTGTGCCTTATACTAAAGTACCTTTGTATATATCTGCTATGGATATTTGTTTAATACCATTTAAGCAAAATGCTATATCTCAAAATGCTATTCCACTCAAACTGTTTGAATACTTGGCATGTGAAAAACCCGTAATTTCTGCTGATCTGAAGGGAGTTAGAGAAGTTGTGGGAAATAGGATACTATATGCGAATACTGGACAAGAATATACAGACTGTATAAAGACTCTTATGAAGTCACCCGAATTCGTCAATGAATTGGGTAAGCGTGGAAGAGAATTTGTAGTAGAAAAATATGAGTGGTCTAAGATTGCAGAAAAACTAGAAGAGATTATTGGAGGTGTTGTTTTTGAAGATATATCTACTAAACTCGCCTTTTAAAGAGGGTTTTGTTCGATGTGGTAGATGGCAGGGAGTAACTGCAAGAGGTGGTACATTAGACTACCCTAAGTGGTTAAGCTATACTACTGGGCAATTAGAAGATAAGGGGTTTAAAGTCAAGCTTAGAGATGCTGTAGCAAGAAAGTATACTCTAAATGATGTTTTGGACGAAGTAGAAAAATTTCGTCCAGATGTAGTAGTTGTTGAAACTAATTTTTCAAGTTTAAAGAATGATTTGAATGTCGTGAGGTCCATTAAGGAAAGACTCGATAATGATGTTTTTTCTGTAATAACTGGTCCACCAACAGCCGTCTATCCTGAAGATATTCTAAAAAATGAATGGATAGATATAATAGCGAGATACGAATATGACTTTGTAGTCAAAGATTTAATTTTAGCATTAGAAAGTGCAAAAGATTTGAAAAGTGTTGACGGAATTTGGTTTAAAGATGATAATAAAATAATACGTAATAAGGACAGGAGGTTCTCCACATCAGAGGAGCTAGATAGTTTATCATTTGTAACAAGAGTCTATAGAGATCATTTGAACATCTATGATTATTATTTGAGCCAATCGTTATATCCTGAAGTTCAAATATTTACTGGAAGAGGATGCATATATAGGTGTACTTTCTGTTCTTGGCCTGTTAATCTTATGGGAAGAGTTTACAGGGTTAGAAGTATAGAAAATATAGCAGATGAGTTTCAGTTTGTTGAAGAAGAATTGCCATACGTTAAAGAAATATTCATTGAAGATGACACGTTCACGATTGATAAAAAGAGGGTTCGTGCATTTTGCAAGGAAATAATTGAGAGAGGGGTAGAAATAAAATGGTCTTGTAATGCTAGAGCCGACTTAGATTATGAAACTATGAAATTAATGAAAAAGGCTGGATGCAGGCTATTAATAGTCGGATATGAATCTGGATCTGATCAAATACTAAAGAATATAAAGAAAGGCCTCACAACAAAAAAAGCAAGAGAGTTTACAAAAAATGCAAAAAAAGTTGGATTGCTCATTCATGCTGACTTTATCGTAGGATTGCCTGGGGAGATACATGAAACTGCCAAAAAAACCTTGGAATTTATTAAAGAGATAAAACCAGACATCCTACAAGTAGCTGTAGCAACACCAATACCTGGAACTGAGTTTTATGAATATGTTAAGAAGAAAGGTTATCTTTTGGTAGATAATATGAGTGAATCAATAAATGAAAATGGTTATCAAAAGTGCATAATTTCGTATCCTGAATTTACAAAAGAAGACATTGAAAAATGGGTTAACAAAATACTCAAAAGTTACTATTTAAATCCATCCTACGTACTTACGTTTATCAGGGGGGTTCTTAGAGGTGGCGGTGTAGATCATGCAAAAAGTGTTTTTAGAGCAGCGAAGGATTTCTTTAGATATATAAAAAGCATAGAGTAATATTATAATGATGACGGTGTTAAAATAGTATCACTCTACAAACGTATTATATACTATACAATATGAATCAAAAATGATATACTTGCTCCGTTGAAAATTGACGTTGCTTAATTTAGTACATAATGGTCACATTGAACCTAATGGGCTATTTATGTATCTCACATGAATTTTAGCTTATTTTCAACGGAGCAACAGTTATAATAAATTGAATTTAAAGCGTGTTGTCTTGCTAACATAGGGTTGTGACCAAGTAATGACCGTGTAATCTTGAGAGGATGTTTGAGGAGGAGTCTGAGGGAATAATTTTAGCTGATTTATGTTACGATTGTAAAGAACGAAGAAATTGCTATCTTTAAACCCATTGCAAAAGGTTGCTATAAATGTTCTGATAGAATTTCCCTATTCCTCGGGTGGATTATTACTTACGAGTTTGTATTTACGGTAAGAGATGGAGTGTTGAGACAATTCTGAGCTCATGGAGCCCTATCTTATCCCCGTAGCCTACAACATTTGTCCCTCTTATACCTTTATTTTATTTACTTTATTCCTTATCCATTATTTTTAACAGAGCAATCTCTGTGGTCTTCTATGATTCCTATGGATATTAGATTTACAGTGCTTAGCTGCATGTTGAAAAGAAAGAATTTATACAGGACGTGTTTTATCGAACATGTTTACCGAATCCATGTAGGGTTCCAAACTTATGTGAATGGGGTTGTATAAGTTTTTGGAGGTGACAATTAAGTAGGCGAGATGTCTATAAATTCAGCGGAGAAAAATAAGAGATGTGGGGGCGATTCAATTGCGTATGAAAGAGAAAAGTTATAGTATCCATGATATAGTTACATTTAAGATAATAAATAAAAGTAATATTCCTAATATGCTATTTAATAATATAAGCTTAGAATACAAAAATTTTGAATCTGAAAACATAGATATCCCTGATATCGTAATTTATTTGGGTCGTTTTAGTCCTTCGATTCGAGAATGCAGAATTTCTGATAATAATTATTATATTAGAGAGGATTATTTCTATTGTAAAGATTCATATAAATTAGCAAAATGGGAATTCGAAATGTCTGGGTTTGAAACTGAAGTTACAAACATTCGAATTTCTACTAATTTCTTTGGACATTTGGCCATCTCAGGATTTATAATAGATCCTGTGATCGTTCTTAAATTGAACCAGAAGGGGTACCCTGTAGTTCATGGGTCTTCCATAAGCAAAGATGGTTACAGTTATCTTTTTACAGGGCAAAGCGGTAGTGGTAAAACATTAACCGCCCTTTATGGTGTTGAGGCAGGATTTAATTTCCTAGGAGATGACTTCATAATACTCAATAAAAGCTATACAATGAGTTTCTTGTCACCCTTAAACTTGGGTCCATTTAACTGTGCCCCAATAGTAAAGAAAAATATGAATATTAGGAGTAAGATTGAGTTTTTATTTAAAACATTACTCTACAAACTTGTTGGGTTGAATATAGCTACGAAGATAAATGTAAAAGACGTATTTTCCGACTCATTGAGTGAAAAGGCTAAATTAAAATCCGTTTTTGTGTTCATGCCAAAAGAGAAATTTGATATCGTAGAAATAGGCAAAGAAGAACTAATTGAACACATGGTTGTAAACATGAAATTGGATTTTTTCCCATTTATCAAATATATGATGGAATATTCATACATGTTTCCAGAGAGCAATATGGCAGAATTTTGGGACCGTTATCGAGAAAATGTAAAGATGAATTTAGGTAATATAACTGCTTATAAAGTAGAACTGCCAAGAAGATATGATATGAGGATATTTAAAGAAATTTTAAGGAGAATCAAAAATGGTGACTATTAGTTATAACATTCATGATATTCTGAAATTTAAAGTAATAAAAGATAGAGATTATGGCTTAAGGGATATGATAAATCTAAAATTCTCGTTCTTTGAAGTTGATGAGGTTACTGATCCTGATATAATCCTTAACATTGGAAAGTTTGTGCCTTCAAACAATAACTGCTATATTGTAGGGAATAAATATTATATTAAAGATAATTACATCTACTGTAAAGATTCGGAGGGAAGATCTAAATGGGAAGTAGAGATAATAGGGTTTGAAGAGGGGAATACTATTATTAATTTTAACGGGAAGGTAGGAGGGTTTCAATCTATCATAAATCCAGACATAGTAGCCCAACTACTCTTATTGACTGTTATCGAGTATAAATTGGGTATGAAAGGGCATTTTTTACTTCACGCTGGGGGTGTCAGTAAGAATAGGCGGGCATATGTATTTGCTGGAAGGGGCGCATCATTCAAGAGCAGCCTTTGTATGGATTTTATTCGGAAAGCGGGGTTTGAGTTTTTGGGTGATGATCGCATAATTATAAATAAAAATTTTGTCCTTAGCTTTCCATTCAATTTCCGCGTATTTGAATTTATGTGTGAACAATTACCAAATGAAAATACATGGACTATATTAAATAAAATTAGATTTGCTGGTTATCTTATGAATAGGAAGGATATACGAAATACTCAAATTAAAGTGAGTGAACCGTCCAAACTCAAAGGTTTGTTTTTTATTGTTAGAACAAACGAAGGAAAAATTGTTAGAAAAGAAATATCACTTAACGAAGCTGCGAGTAGATTGATTATAAATAATATGTTAGAGGATTGTGTCAGTCTAACCTATTATGGCATAAATTCTGCTCCGTATCTTAAGTATTCATTTGCATACTCTTACATCTTTCCAGATAGTAAAATAGCAAGATACAGAAAAAAGTCTAAAAAAATAATTGAAAAAATCATAAAGGGTGTACCTATTTATGAAATAAAAATCCCAAATGTTTATAATCCAAAGGTATTTAACCAAATTTACGAATTAGTTATGAGTTGAAGAGCGATGCCTTATCAACCAAAACTCACTTAGGATAATACACAATAAAAATTAAATTCCAATAAATAAACTAGAAGAAGCACAATGAAAAGCTAGTAAAGAGGGGGAAATTTTATTCAACGCAGAATTTATATAGAACTGGAAGAAAGAGCTCAAAGAGATGAACGAGAGAAGGAGAGGTTCATCTATATGAATATCCCTCTTCTTACATGCAGTTCTTAATGTCTATCCGTTACTACTGCCACCTCGACTACAGAACCCCTCGAAGGCTTTTGCAGAAATCTATTAAGAATCCTTGGAAACCACTCCAGATCACTCAGCGATCCACAAAAGATTCCTGAGGATAGGTTCCAATCCTCCTGCCATAACTCCAGAAGAAATTGTTATAGCAGTTGATTCCACAGGAATTAAAGTGCATAACGGGGGGAGAGTGGATGAGAGAGAACAACAAGGAATTCAAAGACCTCGTTGAGAAATCCTGCAAAAAGCCAAAGTAAAGGGAGTTCATGCCGACAAAGCATACGACAGCTACGATAACTTCGAGTTCCTTCAGTTAAGGAATGTAGATCTTGCAATCTCGGTAAGGAAGGGGGCCATAGAAATCCTAAAGCATCCAAGGAGTGAGGAAGTAAGGAAGCAAAAAACTTTGGTGAATTGAAGGAGGAGAAAGAATACGGAATGAGGTGGAAGTGGGATTACATGGTTAAGGAGATTACAGCTAAGGCCTGGATATACAGTTCGTTGAGATCTGTTCTTGCTGAAAGCTTGTTATAAGGGAGGGAAAAGAAAAATACTCATGGGATTATTCGACAAAGCAAAGGGTGATAAGACAAAAAAGTCTAACCCAGTTTTGAGCACAATCAAAAACTTCTAAGTGGAAATCTGTTATGAAACCTCTTTGTTCTCTCCTTAAACTTTAAAAAGAATCCTTCTGCGGCATTCTTCTCTCCATAAAGTTTCATGCTTGTATCTCAGTCCTACCTTTTCAAAGCTTCATACGAAGATCAGTTTATTCTCAAGCTTTCTTAAGTCCATGATAGTAGATTCTTACTAATTCATGACCTATTTCTTCAAAAAGGGATAGAGGCTGCTTGTTTTTCTTAAAGAGAGCCCGAAGAGGTATAA
>Ga0180889_1177_pt1 | contig 16121 bp, 14 predicted proteins | sample Deesub1362A_J573_FD_124182 | JGI IMG/M metagenome (GOLD analysis project Ga0180889, IMG submission 124182) | Thermoplasmatales archaeon JdFR-43
TAGTTAAGCAGTGGCTTGAGTGGCTTTTCGAGGAGGACTCCGAGAAGCCGATTGGACCATGTCTGTCTGATGAAGAGATATGGGATTACATAGAGGAGGAGATAGATAATGAGGAGGAGAAGGCACGCATAGAGGCACATATCCTTTCTTGCCCGAAGTGCTTAGAGACGGCTTGTCGTTGTGCTGAGATTGATCACTACCTTAATACAAGGAAAGGGAAAAAGGAGATGAAGCGAATTGGCCGCAAGCTTCGCAGAATACAGATGGAGCTTTATCCTGATCTCTATTTGAGGAGGAAGATTGGCCGATATGTAATCTCCGCTCTAGCACGCATGTTACATGCATTTCGGAATTTCTTTACTGTAATACAACATCTTGGGGAAATACCTTTTCCTTTGCCTGCATTGGTGAGAGGAGGAGAAGGGGTACACCATGCTCTCAAAGCGCACCAATTGAAGAAATGGGGATACATGTCTGAATACGAAGTCTTTGTGTTGCCGGGAGAAAATGGGTATATTCGCTTGAGATTCTTTAGAGATCCTGCGGCTCCTCGCCGCTTCGAGTTATCTGTGGAGCTATATATGGGAAGAATTCGGATAAGAAAAGAGAAAACGCAGAGGATCTCGCCTAATGAATCCTGGGTCTTTTTTGATGATCTCTTGATAACTGATTCAAACTGGAAAGCCTTCAGTTACCGGATCTCTCCTGTCAAGAGATGAAACATAGTATAGATAGATTTCTTAAAAAAATTGAAGCCTTGCTTGCCACTGAGGATGATACAAAGGCATTGCAACTGGAAAGAGAAAAACTTAAATCTTTCGCACAAGACCTACCCATAAAGCCCTATACGCACCTTTTAGGCAACCTATCTTTGATATATTACAAATCTTCCTTAAGTGCTAAATCACGTACACAATCTGAAAAACGAATTGCCCATGCTATAGAATTACTACAGGAAGCGTGCTCCCTTGGGAAGAGATACGCCGAAGATCAAGTATGGCGTTATTCCCGTCTGTCACAATACTTAAGGGCGCTAGCAAAATACAAAGCGGGTTATTACTTGCCCGAAGAAGTGGAGGAAGATCTAGAGAGAAGCGAGATCCCAGATGAAGAGACCAAGATTGTTGTGGATAGAGGGCTAAAGGATATCTTGGATGAAGCAGAAAGATATGCGGAACTCGCAGTCAAACTGAAAAAGAAACAAATCGAGAAGAGTGCCCCTCTCAAGGCCGAACAAAAGAGAAAATTCTCACAGTTCGAAACCAGAGAGTTGTTGATTCGGGCTTTAATGAACAAGGGGCTCTGCTACGTCGACAAGGCCCGGTGCGGTTGCATGGGTACCATCACAGCAAGCCAAATGGCCTGGAAGTGTTTCTATGAAGCCGCACAAGAGCTCTCGAGATGTCTCTTCTTTTCAACCCATCTGGACTATAATCAGTTTACCTTCAACGCCGTCTGTAAGTCACCTGGGTACAAAAGGGTGTCTTCCCGAGAGCGAAGAAAGATTTTAAAGTTAGTACCTTGGGTTTTGCGAAACCTTGGATGGACATATGCACGCTTGGGTAACTTTAGAACTGGCTATTGGTTACATAAAATTGCCCTCGATTTTTATATTGAACTAAAGAACCAGGCACAAACGGTACAAGAAAGGGGAAGGTATTTTCTTGCATGGCTAAATGTCCAAACCCAGTTAGCAGAGATTGGCCAACAAGGAAGCATCCCCTTGGCTATATGGAGATTAGAAAAGGCAATTGCCTCCCTAACTAAAGCCACTTTAGGACCAACAGACTTTCAACTTCGGCGCAAAAAGGCACATGCCTTCTATCGTCTGGCAAGCCTTAAATGGCACATCAGAGAAAAACAAGAGGCTTTGGAATATTGTGAGGAGGCTCTTGGGCTCTTGGAGGAAGATTTTTCCTTCCCTGCTGAGAGTATCCGAGAGCGCTGTTTAAGGCTAAAAAGAAGAATTCAAGCAGGAGAAAAAAAAGCCCTCCCCCTGTCGACGATATTGAGCAAACTCCAGGGGGACATCGAAATGCAGAAACCCCTCGGCATTATCCTTAATCTTCTGCGACTGGGTAGAACCTTTGCTCTTGACAACGAAGGAAGCTTGGATCCTTTGATTCTCAAGGATCTTCTCCATAAGTCACTTTCTCTCCTCCAAATTGACCAAGTAATGTGGTTCTCAAAAGACAAATCTTTATCATTTAAAGTAAATGAGATAATGCTTTCGGTGCGTAAAGCCACAGCGCTTTCGCAACTAGTGGGACTTGGGTTAGAAGTAGCTGCCTTAATTGCTCAGCACCTTTATCCTCTTTACCTTCCTGAGTGTCTAAATGAGCTGGGTCGGTTTCAACACCAACGAGGTGATGCAAGTTACATCAAAATATTTGAGAAAGCCTACATGTATGCAGAAGAAATAGGTGATTGGAGGGGGGCAGTAAAAGCGTTAGAGGAACTGCGTATTTCTGGATATGATCAAACAAAATGGGCGAGTAAATTCATAAGCCAGTGGGACACTATTTTTGACTCGGTTTTAGTTGGGCAGGACAAAGAAGAGGTTCTTAAGCAATTCTTTCCTCCCTTAAGGGAAGCGATATCAATAATCTTAGATAGCGGGAAGGGCCGACCGAAGAAATTCGAAGCCATAGAAAGGACCAAAGGGCCCCTTCTTTGGGAAGTTAGTCTCTTACTGCGGGGTCCGACAGCGAATCTCAGAGAAATGATTTTGAAAGAGATCGAGACTTCATGGGGGATGATTCAACAACCTCAAAAACTCAGAAAACACAGAATAAAAGTGAGGCAGAGTATTTGCCAAAAGATTCCTTATTGGATTGGAGGAAGGCGGATGCTCCAGGCCGATGAACTCCGCCAAATCGCACTTGGAATAGATTCCAAAAAACTCGCTATTTTGAATTTCTTTATTGGGAAGCAAGGAAACATTTATGTATGCGGTCTCAGAAACTGGCGAAAGGAAAGATGGCTATTTGAAAAGCTAAAACTTGGCCCACAAGAGCTGGAGCTTAGGGCAAAGGTTTGCTCAACAATCCTTGCTTCAACTGTAAGTAACTACAAGGAACAATTTCAGGAGCTTTATAGCCTCTTGATAACCCCACTCGAGGATTTTCTGGAAGAAGCTGAGTTGATCTACATCGTCCCAGATGAAGGGTTACTCGCCCTTCCTTTCCATGTCTTTATTGATAAAAACGGGCATTTTATGATTGAAAAGTGGGAAGTGGCATTCGCTCCCAGCGCCTCTCTTTTGGGACTGTGGTTGAAGGAGAAAACGAAAGGCAAGGGAGCCTTGTTAATAGGATTAGATGAGAATATACAGGCTATACAGGAAATACGACTGGTAAACGAATTCCTTAGAGAAAAAGAAAACGTCCAAGTCCCTGAAGGGCAGTGGAAAAAGGCTATTTGGAAACATCACTTCTGGAAAATCGTCCACCTCTGCGGGCATGGCTGTTTCAATCCAGAAAAAAGAGGAATGGAATCGTGGGTAGAGATCCAAGGGGAACGAGTATACGCTGAGGAACTGCTTAAGAAGGGACCTTTGGCGGAGTTTGTGTTTCTACATGCGTGTAGTACCGGTCGTGTGTATGAACATCTAGGCGAGCTTTGGGGATTCCCTTTTGCTGTTTTGGGAAACGGTTCCCGTAGTTGTCTATTAGCTTTCAATTCAGTAGATTCCCAAACTGCTCCTGAATTCGCTGAGAAATTTTACAAATCGCTATTGAGTGGCGCGGACCGTTCTACTGCAGTGGCAAACGCCATGAGAGCTTTTATCGATAAGGGAAACCATCCCTCCTCTTGGGCGTCATATCTTTTCTGGGGGGACTTTAGATCGATTTGGTAATCTAAAAAATTTCTTCAATTCTGGAAAATCCGCAAGAAAGGATTTGGGGAATTCTGCTTGTGGTACCTCCGGCTAGGGAAGGCCATTCTCTTGCAGGTATGAATACTTCCAACTTCTGCCAAATTTCGCCTTGTCATGGAGGTGTAACTTTTCAGCGCCAAAGCCCCTTATATATAGCGAGAGAAGCCTGAGGGCCCAAAAACAACCGGGGGCTTCTCTTAAGGAGGTGAAAGCCTCAATGGGCCGTTTCCGCGAGATCCACAAGGGTCCGGATTGGTGGACTCTCCACCCGTACCATGAAGTTCAGATTACTGATACTAGGGAGAACCTGACGGGACGCGGCGTTGGTGATAGCTACGAGGAAGCAAGAGAGGCAGCTCGCCTTGACCTTACTCACAAGGTGGCCAAGAAGGCGGCAAAGGGCAAGTAAGGAGAAAAGGGGAGGGCCAAAAGGTCCTCCCCTTTTTGTTTAAAAATCGGCCTATTGTGCTAACCATCAAATTGAGCAACTCTTAAGGTATTCTTATTGAGTATCTTTTAGGACTTGATTTCCATTGCCCTCTCTGGTTCAACTTCAGCAGCTTCACTCACTCCATAGACCTCTTTTTTTCAGTTCGAAGAGGAAGCCTGGTAAATGGCGGTTAGCCTCTTGTGGTAAACAAACCGCAGCAAAGGTTAAACGCTCTTTTCGGAAATCGCTGCCGCTTGCATCGATATATACGTACATCTGGCACCTTCTACCTCTATTCCACTTCCCTTTCCACCAACTGTCTCCAGACGCTCCTCGCAAGGCCTAAAGAAATTCTGCCTTCTTTTTTGTAGAAATCGACCAGGCTCTCTAATCCATTGGTGAACCAAAGATCCCTGAAGGTCCAGTGATCTAAGGTTTCTCCCTTTTGATCACAGGCGATAACTATCTTACCAAACTCTGTAGGTATCTTGATAAGTCCAAACTGGACGACCAATTCATAGATAAGCTTTCCCAAGGGCACTTCCAAAAGGAGCTTCTCTGCCCCCCCTTTGCAAGGGATCGTGGGTGGCCCAATAGTGCCTCTTATCGATTGCCAGGGAGGGAACCTGTAATAGATCGAGTTCAGACCTTCGGCTCTTGCGAGAGCGGCATTTGATTTATCTGAGGTCAGAAAATAAAGGCCTTTGTGGAAGTCGATCTGCTTGAGAAAGTGTTTGAATTGGTCTCTGATAATCATATCCCCACTTGAGGGCTTGGACTGCCAGACAACTGCCTTCCCACCTGCGACTTCCGCCAAAACCTTTGCTCCCTTGCCGATTTCTTCTCTGAGCCTCCGAAGTTCAACCCTGGTATCAAGGACAGGATTACTCTCTCCCACAATAAGAAGACTTACTCCTGACAAGTCTTGACGTCTGTCGATATCGAGGATCTCCTGAAGACCTCTATAACTCACCCTCCCTTTATCGGTAAGATAACCTCTTTCCCTAAGATTGGCCCCTTGCTCCAGTTCGTGCATGACGGCGCTAGGTACAACAACTAAAAGCCAGTTGGGGGTGCTGACATACTTTTTGACATCAGTTATAGAGAGGTGATTAAAGAGGTGTTCGGTGAGTGTGGCAGCCAACAGGATATTGGTGTCTACCCCCAGGATGACATCGTCGAACTGTGAGATCTTTAAAGCGACTTCCTTCCAGTAAGGTGAAAGCAAAAAACCACATCGGTAAAGTGCGGATGTCAAGGAATTTAAAAGGTCTCTTTCTCTTTCTCCCTTATACTCCACTGCGTAACCAGTAATTCCATCCACTTCGACAGTTAAAAGATGGGCCTCATGGCCTTTCCATAGTATATATATTTCGAGCCCTTCTCTCTTAGCTAAAAGGAGATCCAAAAGCAAATGGTATTCCGGAAACTCCACTACCTCATTTGTCGTGAGACTGTCAACTTGCGGATAAGAGGCTTCCTTAAAAACATGAGGAATCTCCAGACAAGAAAATCCGAAATCTTCTAGCTCTAGATCGAAAATCCTCGGAACACCAGGGGTAATTGAGAAATGGTGCGAGAGTATGAAACTTGTCTTCATTGCCCGTGAACTGTTTTCGTCAATAGCTCTGATAAATACTTCATTTATTCTGCGGTTAAACCAGGCCAGAACTTCCAACACATACTCAGCAGTTGGGGCTGCGCAGACATCAATAACATGGAAGCTTTCGAGGCTTTTCCCCATTGCCCCCCTCCCTGCAATGGCAATTCTAAAACTCTCTGCTTACACGAACAAACTGCTAAGAAGCTCCATGCCCTGCCAGTTCCTGCAACAGCAATTAAGTCCTTTTCGGTTCGAACACTGCCTCCGGCAATCCTGTGTTTCAAGGCAAATTTTCTCCTCTTCTCTGATCCAGAGCCCTGCTTAATCCTGAGGTATGGAGTTAGGCAGGAAGGCAATTGAGGAGTTTAAGGAGATCTATTCCCAGGAAACTGGTAAGGAGATTTCCGATAAGGAGGCTCGGGAGCTTGCCGAGGGCCTCCTTTCTTTGTTCAAGATAATTTGCCGCCCCATTGCCGAAAAAGAAGAAAGACAAAAGAAATACAAACATCCCTCTGGATCCCTTTAGTAGAGTCCTTTTGTTGACTTGGACTCAAAAAATAGGCTAAATTGGGATGAGAAAGGTCGCCCAAAAACTATTCCCTACTTCCTATGCGCTATTTCATTTACTGTCGCAAATCTTCTGAGATAGAGGATAAGCAGGTCCTCTCAATTGAATCCCAGATAAACGAATTAAAAAGGCTCGCTAAGAGACTGAACTTGGAGGTTGCTGATATCTTCACCGAATCACGTTCTGCAAAAGCACCTGGAAGGCCCATTTTCAATGAGATGATAAAGAAGATCAAGCAAGGGAAGGCAGAGGGGATCCTCTGCTGGAAGCTGGATCGCCTTGCCAGAAACCCTATCGATGGAGGCCAGATCATCTGGCTCCTCCAAAAGGGAGTCCTTAAATGCATCCAAACCTTTGATCGGGCTTACTATCCTGAGGACAACGTTCTCTTGATGAGCGTTGAGTTCGGGATGGCAAACCAATACATCCTTGATTTGAGCAAGAACATAAAGAGGGGCCTCAAGGCAAAAGTAGAGAAGGGCTGGCGCCCCAACCTCGCTCCTTTGGGCTACCTCAACGATAACACAAAAGGGAAAGGGAGGAACATCATCGTCAAGGACCCAGAGAGATTCGAGCTAGTGAAGAGGATGTGGAAGTTGATGGCAAGCGGAAACTACACCCCTCCCCAGATCTTAAAACTCGCCAACGACCAGTGGGGCTTGAGGACTAGAAAGGGGAAGAGGCTCTCAAAAAGTACAATCTACCGGATCTTCACCAATCCCTTCTACGCTGGCCTATTCGAATACCCCAAGGGAAGCGGGAACTGGTACCGGGGAAGGCACGAGCCGATGATAACCCAAGAAGAATACGATAGGATCCAGGTTCTCCTCGGGAGAAAGGGAAATCCGAGGCCAAGGAAGAACAACTTTCCCTTCAGGTGTCTTATCAGGTGTGGAGAGTGCGGCTCCACGATCGTGGCGGACCCCAAGAACCAGATCATCTGTTCTAAGTGCAAGCACAAATTCTCGTTTAATAACAGGAACGAATGTCCCAAATGCAAGACCCCGATCGAGGAGATGAAGAACCCAACAATCCTGAGATACGTCTATTATCGCTGCTCAAAAAGAAGGAATCCAAACTGTTCACAAAAGTCGATTGAGCTCAAGGAACTTGAAGGGCAGATAAAGGTACTCCTATCGCGAATCCAGATCTCCGAGGCCTTCAAGAACTGGGCCTTGAAGTATCTGAGGGAGGAGGTCGAGAGGGAGAAGGAAAACTACAAGGAGGTCCTCGCCTCCCAGAAGAGGGCCTACGCCAACTGTCTTAAGAAGCTTGACAATCTCCTTCGACTAAAGATCTCCCCTCTTAATGCCGATGGAAGCCTTATCTCGGATGAGGAGTACGCCAGAAAAAAAGCCGAGCTTATGAGGGAGAAGGCTCGGCTTGAGGAGGCAATGGAAAAACTCAAAAACCAAGGGGATAGATGGCTTGGGGTTGTGGAGAAAACCTTCGGTTTTGCCTGTCACGCTAGGCATTGGTTCAAAAACGGCACCCCGGAGGAGAAAACCCAGATATTGCGCTCTCTAGGATCGAACCTAATCTTGAAGGACAGAAAGCTAGAAATAGAGCTGAAAAAGCCATTCAGGTGGATCGCTAAAGTCTCAAGTGGGTGTCCTGAGGTCAAAGAAGTGATCGAACCTAAGAAATCGCAGAAAAATCAAGGGGATTTGGAAAGAATCTATGCCTCGAGTCCCATGTTGAGCAGAGCTTTACACGAAATTCGAACCTGGAAATTTGAGAAGTTAAGAGGATAGCAAAGCCGCACTTATAACCTAGACCAGATAGATATTTAATTTGCAATTCAAGTCTCTCTTCTTTCCTCTCCATGAAGCCCTTTTCTTTGGATCCAACGTACTTCGTCAGGTGTAATAAGTAGAACGTCGATAGGACCACCAACAGTTTTAGGGCGCGCTTGAAATCGCATTGTATCAATAGTTGTACGGATAGCATAAATTGAAAAATCTATCGCGTCCTGAAGTGTCATTGCATCCCAAACAATTGGCGCTGGTGAGCGAACAATATTTTTAACCCCCTTTTCATCTTCAACTATTACAGGATTAACAATAGAAGCGATAACGTCAATTTCTCCAGACCACATGGCGCCATAAACAAGTGAGCCATCGGACTTAACGTTTCTTCTCTCGACAATGTCACGACTCACATGACAATAGTAAACGTAAGGTACACTAATCTTTCCTTCTTCTTTCTTGTAACCGGCAACGTGAAACCCAACATCAGCTTTGGGAAAAGATCTACGGAAGTATTTAACGATCTTTTCAGGGACAGTCGTAATATCATCCACTTTTGTCAACTCTTCTTCAATGAATTTTTTGATGTGACTTGCTATGGGTACCCCCGCCAGTAAAGCCTCGCCAAAGCTAGAGATTCCAATCTTCTGGTCCTCTAGAAGGAATGTTTTAGTAACGGAATCAGAGGCGGGAACATTTACTCTAAAATCCTTCCCTCCTGGAGTTTTCCCTTCGAGCTGCAGAAATTGCCTACTATCGGAAGCCATTACAATCCCTTCTGGTACGTAGGTCACAACTGCTAATGTCATTGGTTTTCCGCCTCCTTTTGATACTTAAATTATTTTACCATATAAGGTAAAGAATTCAACACCTTTAGCATTCTTAGATTGAGGAAGCTAGGTTTAAAAGGCTTCCTTCATTATCTTACAGATCTTCAAGCCTTGTTCCCGGTGACAATTTACTTCTTCAGGCAAGTTGAGCAGAGCTTTACATGAAGTTTGAATCTAGTTCTAGTTAAAAAATTTTACAAATAAATAGCCCGATCTCATCACGAGACCGGGCGTACAGACAGTTTGCATGATGTTTGTTTCAGGGCGGTGGTACTCGACGAAGGAGCTCTTTAATTCCTTCTGCCACTTGGTCCATGTTAGAGGAGAGTTTTTCGACACCTTCGGCTACTCGATTCATGTTATAAGAAAGAGAGGTGGCCCATTGGGTAGCGGGGATAAGAATAGTCAGAGTTACAGCGACTATACCGAGAGCAACATTGAAAGCATTTATTCGTTCTCGCCCAGGATTTTTGCTTATAAAACCCTGACGCTCTAATACATTGAGTATCCAGGGAGTTAGAAGCCACCAGTATAGTAACCCAAGAGGTATTAGCCACATTAAGCAGCCAAGGATGCGTATCTTGGTCAAGAAAAATGCTAGCTCTAAACCTAGACCTATAAAAGACAGAAACCCTAGCAACCACCATCTGTATTTTAAGAGAATGGGGATTACGTCTCTCACCTTCGCCTCCTTCGACGAAGGGACTTTCAAGGACACTGATACTGTGCTCATCGGAATCCTCCTTCCTGCCCGGTTTTCTGCCCATCCACAACGGGCTTGGGCAGAATTCCAGGCAGGAAGGACTCCTTGGTGATAGGTTGTGAAAGTGCATCGAAGTTGGCGCCGCAGCAGTGGAAACCACAAAGATTTGTTTCGAAAGTGGATACCGTTTGCGAGTTGTGAGGAAAAGCCCAGAATATGGGGCGTAAATGGTGGGGCAGCAGGTGAATAAGGTGTCTGAGAACGATCTGTGTCTATAAAGGGCCACTTGTTTGTAAAGATGGTATTAAGACCAAATCTCTCAACGCAGCAAGAGCCCGCCTCATAACTACATCACCCTCCTTCCTCGGTTTTAGTTTTTTCCTTTCTCCCCTCTTCTTTGATAATTACTACCACCATTTTTTATTATAAACATCCTGTCAACTTAAAGCAAGACCGATGTTATCATTCAACAAGAATTACGACAACTTTTTAGACTGAGCATTTGTTTAAGGTTTGCACTGTATCACTATATCGGTTGGTGCTTTTTCCCAGAAGCATTGATCTATCAGCCTGCCAGAAGCATCATAGAGATAAACCTCATCTCCTTTGTTTGCGAGATAAAGACCACGGCTATATCCTGTTGGGTTATACTGTCTACCATATACCCGGAGGGACGCTTTTGGTGCCAAGACCGTTCCTTGAGGGAAAACGTAACTCCCCTCTCCATCGCTTAATCGCCATCCGGATATATCCACCGGAACATCGGAAAGGTTGTAAAGCTCAATCCATTCTTCATCCGGTTCTAAGCCACTTGGATTTGGCAGTACTGCACTTATTATCACTTTCACGCCTGTAGTGACAGCTTTCCGTGTGTCTTCAACCTTAAACCTTTCCCACAGGTTCTCAAATTCCTGGGTGTAAGCTTGGGCGATCTCTGGACAGGAGATAATCACAATGTTCTCGAAGTTATTATCGTCAGCCGAAGCCGTCCAGTTATAAGAGCCAGTGATGGTGACTTTCTTGTCGATTATCACAAACTTGTGGTGCATAAGGCCTGAGGTATTCTCAATGGCGACAGGAATGCCTTCGGCTATCAGTCTCTGATATTCCCCTCCGCTTGCCCCAACCTGACTTTCATCAAGAAGAATCCTTACCTTCACCCCTCTTCTGTAGGCTCGGATTACAGCCTCACCAAGATCATCATCCGTGAAGTAGTACATAGCGATATCCAGGGTTTGGGTCGCGGAATCCATTAGCTCGATGAGTTTATATTCGATCACCCGATCGACCTCTGGACAGACAAACAGGGCTTCTATCCTGCACAATGGCAGTTGGATTTGACTCGCGATTACACAGCCAAAGAGGGATAAAGCTGCACTCACGATCACCAACACATAGAAAGCTTTCCGCATCAAACCACCCCCGAAATAGAGTTTAGACCAAATCCAAGTTCGAGGAAAAAGGGCCGCCATGGGCGGCCCGGGACAGAAAGAAACGGTGGGCTATTGCTTTAGTGTTCCCTAGACCGAGGATGCGCCTCTTACCTCCTCTTACGGTAAGAGGTCGAGGGGGTCCTTTTCCTGGATCCAGTTGAATCAGCATGTTGTCTGTAGTTGGGGCAGAACCAGTATCTCCCGTATCTTCCGTGTTTCTCTATCACCGGGCTTTTGCAGATGCTTCCGTCTTTGAGCCTGAGGTTGCAACGGGGAACACCATGCTCATCGATGTATATCCTTGCGTCTGGGTTCATTCTGTTTCCTTCATGGATAAAGATCTTCCGTCTTAAAGGGGTTCCTTCGATTTCCCTTATCCATGCAAGGATCTTGACAATTCTTTTGAAGAGTTGGGTTTCGTCATCGTCCCGTAGGGTGATCTGACACTCAAACCCATCCCTTGTTAGGTAAGCGGTGTTCCAGCTTGCCCTTGCCTCTTCCATTTTTTCACCTCCTTCCTCAGTATTCCTCTGGGAACAAGATGGTCGTAGTAAACCGGTCAGCTTCAGTGATGATCCAAATCTTCGTTCCGTCACTATGACGGTAAGCGGAGAGGATCCGAAATCCTTCTAGAAGGGAGAGATCGTTTTCCTTCTTGTCCTCCTCGCTTAGGTCTCCCCAATCACCGTTGAGGTGGCGTTTGAGGGAATTAAGGACGAACTCCGCAAAATTTTGGTCTTCAGCGATCCTATCATTGACACCTTTACTTAAGTAGAGCTCTCCTAATCTCAGTTTCATAGCCCACCTCCTTTTGTAAAGGCGCTATCTTCAGAATAGATCGTCACTTCAGAGGAAAAAGGGGCGAAAGGTTGCTTTAGGAATGAAAAGAACATTCCTGTGGAAAGGGCGAATTCCAGATTACAGTGATCCAATGCTTAAGATCAACCACTTTGCCCAGACGGATTTCCGCGGAGAGAAAAAAGTTTTTGGCATAAAGAGAGAAGACAGAAGGCTTCACATGTACATCGTAGGAAGGACGGGTATGGGGAAGACGACCCTCCTTTTGAACATGATCCTAAACGATGTATACGGAGGAGAGGGTCTTTGTTTTTTGGATCCCCATGGTGATGCGGTTGATAGGCTCTTGGATTACATCCCATCCTTCAGGGTGAGGGATACTATCTATTTCGATCCGGCTGAGCATCCCATCCCTCTCAATATCCTTGGAGGAGTTGAGGGGAAGAGGAAACACCTCCTTGTCTCCAACCTCATCTCCATCTTCAGGAAGCTTTATGGTGAGCATTGGCAACATCGCCAAGAACATATCCTGAGGAATTGCCTCTTCACCCTCTTGGAGTCCGATGAACCCAAGACACTCCTTGACCTTTACAGGCTCCTTTCGGACCGAGACTACAGGAGGAAGGCAATCCGGGAAGTGAAGGACCCGATAGTTAAATCCTTCTGGCAGAACGAGTTCCCAAAATACCTCTATCAGTTCAAAGGGGAAGCGTTAGCTCCACTTCAAAACAAGCTTGGGACTTTCCTGACAGTGCCTTTGGTGAGGCAAATTCTTTGTCGCACTGAAAGCAGGCTGGATTTCCGGGAGATCATGGACCGGGGTAAGATCCTACTGGTCAACCTGGCCAAGGGGAAGCTTGGGGAAGATATTTGTTCTTTTCTCGGATCGCTAATAGTGACCCAATTCCAACTCACATCGCTTTCTAGAATCGATATCCCGGAGGAAGAACGGAGGGATTTCTACCTTTATTTGGACGAGTTCCAGAACTTTGTTGTCCCGGAGACCTTCGAGGGGATCCTATCCGAGGCAAGAAAATACCGGCTTTGCCTGATCCTCTCACATCAGTACATCGGCCAACTGAGTGAAAGACTGAGGAGGGCAATCTTCGGGAACGTGGGCACGATCATCGCCTTCCCGGTGGGGCCGGAGAATGGGGAATTCTTGGAGAAAGAGTTCCATTCGGTTTTCAAGAGGGAGGACCTTATAACCCACGATAGGCACCACATTTACCTTATGCTCGCCATAGATGGCAAGACCTCAAGGCCTTTTTCGGCTTACGCTTTGCCACGCTTTTATCGATTCGAGCCACAAAGGCAGCGAGAGAGAATTGTCTCAAAGACAACAATGTGCAAATACAGAAATCCCCGTTGAATTATTTTCAAACATTTTGTCACGGTGCGGTAACCACTGCCTTGATGGGATCCAGATAAAGAGAACGCTCCCTAAAAGGATTGCAAAAGAATTGAGTTTCTAGACAATTGAGGATAAGCACAGTTTTGCCTTATGTAAATGACTTCCGGAAACCCTTCAAATAGATAGGAATTCTTACTGCATCATATTGTGGGATGCGCCCCGGCTTCAGTCGGAGACTTTTTATTAGCTTGAAGGATTCCTTTCGGATTCATGCTTTATCCACAGCAACCCAAAAGCTATTATCACGAGCAAAGAGATCGTATAAGAATACAAACTGAACCTTGTTTCGTTTGGAGACTTATAGGGATGCCACCTTAAAACAACCATTGAGAGGAAAAGAAATCCTGTCCATGGGAAAAACCATTTTTCAAGAAGGGGCCTCAGGCTGGAAAAACACAAGACCCAGCAAGCTGTAATTCCCAACGAGAGATAATACACCAAAGGCACGAAAGCTGTGCCGCGAAAACTTCCTGGATTCGAGAGATATCGCCAAGAAAAAATTGAAAAGAAAGCAAGAAAAGTTAGAACCCCGTTCAAAGGGGGTTTCTGTCTAAATCGTGGAGAAATAGCAATCAAGACAACAATTAATGTAAAAACTACTGAACTTATAAGATCAAGTAGCCAAGGAAGGTTTAGGAAAAGCAGGGTTGGTACACAGAAACTGGCGATGGAATAGACGCTTGGGAAGACCCTGAAAAATCTTTCTTTTATGGGACCCATGGTCCGGGTTTCAGGGGAAGGTCGAAATCAGAAACCGCTAGAAAGTGAGCTACGCTGCCGCATACCAATACTGCCCCACTTTTGGGCACTTTAACCCATCCGTATAAGCCATCGCTTCTCAGGATTTCGACTTTAGCCTCGCCATCTGTTTTGTTTGTGTATTGAGTACATCCGTTTGAATTACTATAGACTTCCCATGTGCCCCCGAAATCCATTTGTATGAATTGTAGCACCAGAGGTCTAGTGAGCTCCGCTGCCTCTTTTGATATCCAGATAAGCTGACCGCTACTGGCAGTGAAACCCAAAAGGACTGATAACACAAGCGCTATTTTTCTCATGGTTCCCCTCCTAAGAAGGGTTTTTCTTATCAAGTATACTTTTGTTGCCATAAAGAGGTAAAAAAAGAAGGTGTACCGGAGTGGAAGAAAGAAAACCCGTGGGGATCTGGATTCGGGTCTCAACTGAGGACCAAGCCAAAGGTGAAAGCCCCGAGCACCACGAGAAAAGGGCAAGGCTCTACGCCGAGGCCAAGGGTTGGGAGGTGAAGGAGGTCTATCACCTTGAGGCTGTCAGTGGTAAGTCGGTGATGAACCATCCTGAGACCCGGAGGATGCTTCGGGATATAAAGACGGGGAGGATAAAGGCCCTCATTTTCTCCAAGCTCGCGCGGCTCGCTCGAAACACAAAAGAGCTTTTGGAGTTTGCCGAGATCTTTCAGGAATACGGAGCCGACCTCATCTCGCTTCAGGAATCCATCGATACCTCAACCCCAGCGGGAAGGCTTTTCTACACCCTGATCGCTGCCATGGCCCAGTGGGAAAGGGAAGAGATCTCAGAGAGGGTTGCGGCATCTGTTCCCATCAGGGCAAAGCTTGGAAAGCCCTTAGGTGGACAGGCACCCTTTGGCTATCGCTGGGAGAACAAGAAGCTCGTCCCCGATCCAAAGGAAGCACCGATTAGAAGGCTCATCTACGAGCTCTTTCTGGAACACAGAAGAATTAAGACCGTAGCAAGAATTCTAAACGAGATGGGTTACAGGACGAGGAGCGGGGCCAAATTCTCGGATACGACCGTGAGAAGATTGCTCCGTGACTCTACAGCCAAAGGCTATCACCGTGCTAACTACACAAAGAGCTTGGGCAAGAACAAGAAATGGGTCTTGAAACCGAAAGAGGAATGGGTTTACCAAAAGGTCGAACCCATTGTTTCAGAGGAACTGTGGAATCAATGCAATGCCATCCTGGATGAAAGGGAGAAAAAACACAAACGGCCAGCAAGGAAAACGGTCCATCTTTTCTCGGGGATCGTTTACTGCCACTGTGGCAAGAAGATGTATGTACCCTCAAACACGCCCAAGTACGTTTGTCATAACTGTAGGAACAAGATCAGAAAGGATGACTTGGAAGAGATCTTCAAAGAACAGTTGAAGAGTTTCTTCTTCTCTCCGGATGAGGTCTCGGCTTATCTGAGCAAGGCAGATCAGGTGATAAGAGAGAAGGAGGAGCTTCTGGAAAGCTTGATCAGAGAGAAAAAGGATGTTGAAAAGGAAAGGGAAAAGGTCTACCGGGCATATATCAACGATGAGATCGACCTCCACACCTTTGGCGCTCGTTTCCGACCCCTGGAGGAGAGGATAAGACAGATAGAGGAGCGGATCCCGGAGCTGCAGGCAGAGATCGACTTCCTGAAGATCCAGTATCTCTCAAGCGATGAGATCCTCCACGAGGCTAGAGATCTCTATTCCCGCTGGGAGAGCCTCACTTTCGAGGAGAAAAGAAAGATCGTCGAGACCATAGTGGAGAAGATCGTGATCGGAGAGGATGAGGTGACAATCCACCTCTGCTACATACCTTCTCCTCCTCCAAAAATGACGACAACTTCTCAACACAACCTCAGGGGTTCATGGCCCCCACCAGCGTGAACGCCGCCGGGAAGGTGACAGAGATCCCCGCCCGGGTGATGGTGATGGTGCGGTCCTCCAAGGGCTGGCGCAG
>Ga0180889_1200_pt1 | contig 15742 bp, 16 predicted proteins | sample Deesub1362A_J573_FD_124182 | JGI IMG/M metagenome (GOLD analysis project Ga0180889, IMG submission 124182) | Thermoplasmatales archaeon JdFR-43
CCACACTAGCAGGGGCTTTAATTGGCTACATGCTTTTAATGTTTTTAATAGCTAAAGGCCCTCAGCCGGGGCTGCCATACCTCAATGGTGGGGCAATTTTAGCTTATACGATAATTCATTTCTTGTAGCCGCATTTCTTACATCTTATGCCATCCTTTATTTCTATACTGCTGCCACATTTCGGGCATCTCAAATCTTTTGCCAGATAAGAAAGCCATGCATCCCGCAATTCGGGTTCGTCTGCCTGCTTCGCCTTTTCGAATGTGACACGCTGCCTCTCATTTGTTATAAATGGCTCAAAATCTTCCAAGCTAATTTCCTTTTTCTCAACAAANTTCTTTTTAATCAAAGGAGAAAGAAATACACCAGCAATGAAACCGCCAACGTGAGCAGAGTGGGCTATACCATCTGTTACACCAGCAAATGTATACAATGTCTCTATGCTCGCATAAAGCAAAGCAACAGCAATAACAGGCAACCTTAAAAACAGAATGATTGGCATGAATAGTGGCACAGCAATTCTCTTGAATGGATACGCAGCAGCAAAACACCCGAGAATGCCAAAAATCGCACCTGAAGCCCCTATTAGATAATTATTTCCACCTTCTATTATCGAGTATATGATGGCAGCAAAAATGCCAGATATAAAATAAATTATTACAAATTTCTTTGCACCTATTTCATTCTCCAGAGGAAAGCCAATAAATATTATGCCTATCATATTGAAGAAAATGTGGTAAAAATCGCCATGCAAAAACATGGAAGTAAATAGAGTGTATATTTTATAGCTGAATAAATATGATGGACGAAATGCAAGGTCCCCCAAAGGGAGACGATATAAGGTTATAATAAAGATGATGAAATTAGCAATAACGATTGCCTGCGAAACAGGGAATTTTTTTATGAATGAATATGCTAAAGTAGAGATTATTACAGCAACTATCAGCCAAGATATCATTTCCATTTTATCTCTTTCTGTATAAGTAAATTATTAAAAAGGTTGCCGCAAATAGGGGCAGCAGGAAAATTTCATCTGGTATATTCTTTTTCTCTTCAACCTTATAATTCCAGTCATACCAGAAAATCTGCTCGAAATATGCGGCAATATCCTCATTTTCTATTATAACCCCTACTTCTCTATTGTTTCTAACAGAATTTTCTCCCCAATTAATTGAAGAAATGAGAACTTTACATCTATCTATAATCATTCCTTTGTTATGTATATTCAAGTTCCGCTGCAATTTCACTTCTATACCTTTGCTTCTTAAAAACTCGCTTGTTTCCTTATTCATCGCTGAAGTTGATATATAAGCAGGATTGTCATTGAGAATAACCCTAACAGCTACACCACTCTCATTTTTCTTTACTATTTCTTTAAGAAATGGATTGATTCCATTGCTCCATTCTTTCTCTATATATGCCTGCTCAATCAGAATTTCCTCTTTTGCCCCATCAATTAATCTTTTAATTTCCTTCTCCGCATTGTCCGGTGCCAGAATAATGGTTACATTGAATGAGTGGTTTAAATAGAGAGGGGAAAATGTTGGAGTATAATCTCCATGAGGAATATAGTAGCTAATGGAAAAATCGGAGGGAGGCTTACCATGTGTAAAACTGCTTTCATTAAATTCAATGCTGTCCTGAAAATCTGGGTTCCAGTCATATTCAAAGATATTTCTCAAAAAAGATGCCATATCTTCGCTTTCCAGAATGATGCCCCATTCCCTGTTTCCATAGCTTGGATCCACTGGAATGCTACTCTTGCCCCAGTTTGCTGACTCTATAATACATCTGTTGCCATATACAACATATTTTGCATGGTTATATCTGTATCTTTTATAGATATCCTTTTCTTCATCACCGAGCATATATCTCACTTCATGCTTTTTACTCAGCACATATGCAATCCATCTTTCTTCCATTGGAATGCCGCCGATCACATTCCCATCCAAGAACAATTTTACTGTTGCATTGCTTTTGTTCAAAATTTCCGCAAGAAACGGATTGGTAAATGTATACAAATTTATGAGAAGTTCATTTGCATTTTTTATTTCTCTAGAGATGATTTTATATGAACAATCTGGGGAGCAGAAGGCAATTGCTTCGCTGGCTTTTCCATGCCATACCTCAAAATCAGACTGGCCTATAATGAATGTCCTGTTGTATTCCCAGTCCTCACTTGTATTTGTATCGATGCAGTCACTTCTTTTCAAAACAACTCCTTTTTCCACTTTCTTGATAGCATTTCCTATCCATCCTTTGTTATAACATGCACTTCCATAAACAACCACATCAACAGTATGATTATATGCATCTTTCAAACATATTATGCCTCCATCATTTCCCATTATAAATCTTCCTTTTCTTTCCAGATCAGGAATGAAAGAGCAATTATAATATTCATAATCTGGCCAGAATCCTGTTTCAAATTCAAAAGCAGTTGCATTTTGTGTCACATATATTTTTTCTCTTGGCTTCAGAATTATCTCAGGAAAGATGATTTTATTCTGCTTGTCCGCCCGCTTCCATGGCTGCGTCGTTATATACCAGCCATTTAAATCCACGCTTTTATTTCCAGCATTAATTATGCAGAGGTATTCATTATTTCGGTGTGGTCTGGCATGATAATATATTTCCTTGAGGAGTATTTTCGCCTTTGTTCTTGTTGGCACGATGGTTATGTTGCAATAGCCATAATTATTCTTTTCGTTATCATCACTCACATGAACAATGATTTTATGCTTTCCCTCCTTATTTTTTGTATCCCATATTATAGAAGGAAGACGGTAGTAATTGATGGAATCATAATATATTCTGCCAATTAAATGCTCACTATCTGTAACATCATAGTAAAAAGAAACTGCAAACGATTCACTTATACCAACATTCAAATTTTTTATCTTTGCCTTTATTTCAACAATTTCTCCTTCACCTACAACCTCTTTATCTACTTTAACCCATTCAACAGATAGATCAAAGTATGTATAGCAAAAGGAAAGGGAAAAAGTAATAAGCAGGAGGGAGAAAAAAACCGTGCAAAAATGTATCAGCGGGATAGCATTATGCACTTTTCTTTTCATTTTTTAGCTTTCGCAGCAATAAGAAAGTCATGACTGTTATCAGACAAATAAAGCCAAAGCCTGGGGTTTTATTTGTTGGCAATACTGAATAAATCTTCTCGGGAGTTATAACTACTGTGATATCTTTACTTCCATTAAAAATAAAGGTTGCTTCTTTCCCTCCAGAATATACATCTATTTCATTGAGAGAAGGACTTACAGAAACATTTATCACTTGCTCCTTTTCGATGGTTAAGTTGTACTTTTCATAATTGTTCAGGATTATGGTAACATTTATCGCTCCTTCGCATTTATTTTTGATTTTTATTTTTCCATCTATTTCATTTAGCGAGCCATTTGGGAGTCCAGCCACCTTTATCACATGAACTGTTTTATTGCTTTGCCTGTCATAATCAGTAACATGAAGAGTTACAACATAATATCCATTTTCTTTATATGTCCACATGATTTGCTTGTTTGTTCCAGTATCCTCAAATTTTCCATCCCCGTCAAAGTCCCATATATAATATCTTATATATCCATCCTTGTCATAACTATTGCTCGCATTAAAAAGATAGGTTACCGCCGTTTCATTTTTACTGTACAAAGACACTGAAAAACGCGCCATCGGAGGAATAACATTCCCGACAACAACCACTGTGTGCGTAACTGTATCTGCATCTCCACGTGGTGGAGCAGTTGTTGCTACTGCCATTAACGTGACATTATATATTCCTGGTTTTTCATATGTATAATAAACAATAGGGCCTTTCGTAACCTTATCCCAATTTCCATCTCCATCAAAATCCCAGTGATATCTGTCAATAGGATACATTGAGTTCGAATCTCTGGCATCAAAAATTATCTTCTGTCCAACCAGAATATTTCCATATATTATTTTTCCCTCGGGTGTTCTGAAATAAATTTGGTTGCCATATTCATCCCTTATCACAAACTTAGCATCCACTCTTGCATCAACTAGAGGCAGAAATATCATCATTCCCATCAATGCAATCGCCAGCACAACAATCTTTTTCATAAGAAGTTAATCACAAGAAATTTAAAATAATATCGCCTGCTAAGTAATTGCGACATATGGAGCAAAATTTTACCTCTACATCTATTTCTTCCTAGAAAATTAACAAAAATAAAACTTTTGCCAATAAATTTTTTCCATTGTTCTAAAATTGAATCAGAAAATTTATATAGTAGAATTACAATAAACGATAGGCAGAAGCCTATAAGATATAGGGGCGAGGGCTTGCAAGTCCTCTTTTTTTCTCCCCCTCACGCCTCCCCCTCGCCCCCGCCTCCCCTATTCATGTTTTTTACACCTAAAATATTTCAGTAAATATTTTTAAAACGATTGTTCTTTACATGTAAGGGCGCGTGGCCTAGCCTGGATAGGGCGCTGGCCTTCTAAGCCAGCAGTCGCGGGTTCGAATCCCGCCGCGCCCGCATGTAAAATAAGGCTCTTTTCAGTACAGTCCAAATTCCTGCAATTTTCTTCTTCTCCTTTCCTTTTCAAGAAATCTATATACTGTATGATGATTTGCTCCTTCTAGCAACATCTCTATTGCCTGTTTTGCCATCTGCAATTCATCTATTCTGCCTATTATGCCGACTGTATGACCATAAACAGATATATACGCCCCTGTTGTTTCTTCAATTATTCTTCTTGTTTTTCCTTCCTTGCCTATGATTCTTCCTGCAATTCTTTTTACGTGTTCTTTCTTTTTTCCGACCCAGTCACGCATATCAAGCAGTTCAAAATAGTAATCCTCATTAAATAAAAGCATAGCTTTTTCTGGGGAAAAGCCACGCCCTATAGCCCTTACAACATTCTCTGCTTCCAATTCCTTTAAAGAATCTTCAGCCACTATTTTCACATCCCCCGTGGCAGAATCGATTTCAAGCTGTACACCATGTTTTTCTATTTCTTCCTTTACTTCTCCATTTTTACCAATCAAAACTGCTATTCTATCCATGGGGATTTTAACATATCTCATTTTAGCCCTCCAGAATATATTTTAAAATTTCCTCTTCATCAACTCTGATGTATTTCTTAAAAAATCTGGTTATGTTTTTTACGTCTCTCCTCAANAATTCCATTGCCATNGGATTATCTTTGCTNACTGTTTGNCCAACATCTATTATAACCGGCTCATCCCCATCCATTAAAACATTATACTCAGAAAAATCTGCATGCACCAGTTCAGCCTTATGATACATAAGGTGCAAATATTTCTTTAATCTCTCAAAAACTTTTTCAGCATCCTTTATTTCGGCGTCTTTAAGCAAGGGAGCAGGTTGCTCTTCTGTGCCTATATATTCCATAACTATTACATTACCCTCCCTAGCAATTGGTTCTGGCACTCTAACACCAGCATTATACAATTTTTTGAGATTATTGAATTCCTTCAAAGCCCAAGCAAATATTATACTTCTTCTGTCTCTTTTCACCCTCTGAGGGGGCTCGTACATTAAATATTTTGAAATGCTTCGAAAAGTAGCTGTATTGATACGATATATCTTAACTGCTATAAGCCTGTCTTTTTGTCTCGCTCTAAAAACATTTCCTTCCTTTCCTGTAGAAATTGGAAATTCAAAAGAATCGATATAGCCATTATTCATTAATTTCCATAATGATTGAAGGGTTGCTTTCTCAAAAACTTCTCCTTCTGTTGTTTTCAACAGCTTTTCCACTTCTGCTTCCCAACTCATAGAAATCCGCTCAGGCTTTCAGGTATTAAATTTCTCCTAGCCAAATTTGCAACCTGTGTTGGAGTGTAACGATAAACAACATCTGCCTTTTCTTCCTGGAAGTCCCAAGGTTTTATGATCAATAAGTCCCCTGTTTTTATCCATTTTCTTTTCCTTATTTTTCCAGGTATTCTTGCCAATCTTGTCTTACCATCCTCGCAGATAATACGGAGTCTTCCACCCCCCATATGCTGCTCCACAATAGCCATCATCTCTCCGCTCTGTCTATTCGGCAATGGAACTCGTTGTTCAATCTCTTCCTCTCCCATTGCTAAGTTAATTTATATCTGGTATAAGTAAATATCGGAAGAGATTGATGATGATAAAAAACCTCAAGAGCTTCCTTATGCAGACTCCGTTCATTTTTCAAAAAATCATTGGTCTCAGAAGTTTAAATAGAAAGTTTTATATACTCTAGTTACAAAAATATAATTTATGATAATCACGCTCGAAGACCTAGCTACCGCAATCGCCGCAAGAGTGGACATAGACATGGAATCAGCTTTAAAAGATGCAAACTTTGTNATGGATTTATTTGGCTTTGAGGACAGAATAATAGATAATATTCTTGAGCCAGAGGANAGACAACTATTTTATATCCTAGAGGAGGAGGGCATGCTGGTAACAGAAAGGGAAGAAACAACCATATACGACGGAAGGAGCTGGCGAACNCATTACTGGTTCTTAAACAAAGAGGCTATTCTAAAATACAAGGAGGANGGAAAAAGGAAGGAGGAGGAAAGGGAAAGAAGAGAAGANGATGCAGCAGATGTATACAAGGAAATTCCAGATGAGTTGTGGTTTGGTCACTAACTCTCTTTCTTTAATATATCTTTTATGATATCTCTGAAACCATCGAATCCGACAGGGCGAGCGATAACTCCCTTTGCTCCAGCCTTTTCAAGTTCTTTTGCCCATTCTGTGCCAAAGTATGCTGTAAAACCGTACACCTTTGCGTCAGGATCTATTGCAAGGATTTTTTTTGTCGCTTCTACTCCATCAATGCCAGGCAGTTTCAAATCCATTATAACTATGTCGGGCTTTTTTCCCTTTTTNATCAANTCNTTATATTTTTCTACTCCCTCCTCTCCACTGAATGCCTGATGTATCTCAATTTTGAGGGGGGCCAAATANTCCTTTATTAACTCCTGTATAGGTTCTTCATCTTCAACAACTAGCATTATTGCCATTGTATTTGTATTCATTACTCATTTATAAAACTATTTTTGGATTGTCTTGGATACCACTGCAAAATGATTGTCTGCATATTTCTTTGACTTCTTCTTAACACTCCATGCCTTTTCTATTTTTAATCCTGCTTTTTTTATATCCTTCCTAAACTCCCGCATGCTATACAGATGATAAAATCTCATAATATTCATGCCATTCTTTTTCCATGGAATGTAAATGTCGCCATGCTCCTTCCATCTAAAAATATTTTTTATGAAATATTTCCTCCATTTATCCTGCCACTTTGACCATACCGAAATCAGGGCTTTTCCACCTGGCTTGAGTATCCTCTTCAACTCTTCCAGTGCCTTTATTCTATTTTCTCTTCCCTTTATATTATGGAGAGAGGCAATGAAAAGGGCGAAATCAAAAAAATTGTCTTTAAAAGGCAGGCTGCATGCATTGCCGCATATCACAGCTACATTTTTCAGCTTCGCCTCCTTAACTTTCTTATATGCTATTTCAGCCATTCTAATTGATGCATCTATACCAACAGCCAGTTTGCATTTTTCTGCCATTGGAATTAAATGGCGAGCATTTCCGCAGCCAATATCTATAGCAATACCATGTATTTCTTTAATAAAGTCAAGGCACTCCTTCCATGGATAACGGCGGGTTGTATCGAAACTTTCAGCAATTAAATCCCATTCCTTCATCTTTTCAGTAACGCTATCAATGTCACGGAAAATTTATAGTTTACCGCAAACTTTATATCCTGTATAAATTTGTTGAAACATGGCAAAGAAAAGTAAGACAGGATTTCAATCTGCAGCAGGTCTTATAAGATATTTTGAGGAAGAAAAAACAGGAGTCAAAATTGATCCCAGATTCATAATAGTTTTCGCTATTTTAACCGCCGTAGTCATAACTGCGTTAAAAATTCTCTACCCAGTATAATGTTTGTCCTTGTCATTGGCCCAGCAGCANCAGGCAAAACCAGTATTGCAAAGCATTTGGCCAAATATGGAATTTTAATAAATCTCGATGCTGCCACTCCATGCAACAATGCAAAAATTGACATAAGAAAATGGATAAAAGTTGAGGAGATACAGGAAAAATTTAATCTGGGAATAAACGGAGCATTACTCAAAAGCATGGAATTAACTGTATCAATGGATGAATGGATNTGTGCAGACAGGAATGAAATAAAAATTGTTGATACGCCTGGGCAGCTGGAAATTTTTCTTTATCATAATTACGGGAGAAAAATTGTGAAAAAATTGGAAAAACATGATGTTGTTGCTTCTCTGTTCATTGTAGATGCTCAGGAAATTCTTTCGGTGGAAAACTATCTGGCAATGCTTGCTCAGAATGCAATGATTAATCTAAAGCTGATGATTCCCTCAGTGACTGCAATAAATAAAGTGGATTTGGTAAATAAAGAAAATTTGCTAAAATATACTGATAAAAAATACATTGAAAAAAAGCTGGAGGAAGGAGATGCGCTACATTCTCTCGCTAAGAGCCTTATAAAATATCTTGAATACACAAGCATTGTTCAGCGCCCTCTGTTCGTCTCTGCAAAAACAGGAGAAGGTATCGAAGATTTATATTCTGCGATTCATGAAGTACATTGTTCATGTGGCGACATATCCTGATTTTTTTATAATTGCACCATACATTTTATAAATAGGGTGTAATTTCACAAAATATGAAGAAAATTGCAGCCATAGTGATATTGCTAATGCTTTTGCCTTTGGTCCAAAGTTATCCAAATATAGATGGTACACAAGATGAAGCATATGGTGTNNCCATTGATTCAANNGGAGATGTTATTGTTGTTGGACAACATTATGATGGGAGTAAATTTGTTATGAGAGTTCAGAAATATGATGGTGAGAATGGTAAAATAAAATGGCAAACTGATTTTGATGAATATGCAACAAATATAGGCAAGGCAGTTGTTGTTGATAGCAATGACAACATTTATGCAGGAGGAATAGTTGGGAAAGAAATCGCGGGCATACCCATACCATCCACAGATTATGTAATAGTGAAATATGATGCAGATGGAAACAAACTGATTTACAAAACATACAATAACGGATTTGCTGACTTCCTGATGGATATGACAATTGATGATGATGGCTACATCTATGCCACAGGAATGACTCTGTATATTGAAGCTTCTGCCAATCTAACAAATATAGATTTCTGGACAATAAAAGTTGATCCAAACAATCTCAATAAAATAGAGGAACACGTTTTTGATAACAGTATAGATGCTGCATTTGGTATAGATGCCAGAGGAGATGCAGTTGTTGTTGCAGGAACTGTGCAGAGTGATGATAAGAGTAAATACTGCCTCATAAAATATGATAAAAACCTCAATGTAAAATGGGTAAAATATTATGACGATAAGGCAAGTACGGCATCTGATGCTGCAATTCTGCCAAATGGCAATATTGTGGTGACAGGAAATGAATATACAAGTAATCAGACAATGGAGGACTTCCTCACGATTCTATATGATAGCAATGGAAATAAGCAATGGGCAAAAAAGGAAATAAGCAATGAAAAAGATGATGCCCTGACTGTTGGTGTTGATTTAAATGGAAATATAATTGTTGCTGGTTACAGGACAGAAAATCTGCATAAAAAATGGTATATAATCAAGTACAATAGTAACGGAAATATCAAATGGGAATTGCCAGAAAACATTGAAGGAGAAATAAAGAGGATAGCTATAGGCTCAGATGGCAGCATAGTGGCGGCAGGCTATAAAGTGCAGGGAGGNGGAGAGGCATTCTGTATAAGAAAATATTCTGCAAACGGTGATTTTATATGGGAGGCGTCAGCTGAAAATCCTCAGGAACCAGTATATGCTGATTTTACCTGGCTTCCAGCCCAGCCAACCAGAGTAGACTATGTTCACTTTATTGACAAGTCTACAGGAGATATAATTTCATGGCACTGGGACTTTGGCGATGGAACAACAAGCAATGAACAGAATCCAGTTCATCAATATACCAATTTGGGAACATATACTGTTACACTAACAATTACAACTTCNTCTGGCGAGAAAAGTGTGTCTAAAGAAATTACAGTCATTAATTCTATACCCTATGCTGACTTTACATATCAACCACTGACTCCACTAGAAGGACAGGAAATAACCTTTGATGCTTCAGCAAGCTATGATTCAGATGGAAGCATAGTGAATTACACCTGGAATTTTGGAGATGGANGCACAGCATATGGAAAAATTGTTACTCATATTTATGATGGAAATGGAACTTATANGGTAACCTTAACAATCAAAGACAATGATGGAGGAGTAAAAAGCGTATACAAGTACATAACAATCAATCCCCCGGGTTCAAATATTCCACCCGTGCCAAAATTCACTTATCATCCCACACATCCACAGCCGGGAGAAGAAATTACTTTCAATGCAAGCGAAAGCTATGACGAAGATGGTTTTATCCAGCTATATAAATGGGATTTTGGAGACGGCACATACGAGGAAAGAACTATACCAGTAGCTGTACATGAATACTCAGAGGCTGGAGAATATACAGTGACACTGCAGGTAACAGATAATAACGGTAGCATAAACACTTACAGCCTCAACATAAAGGTGGGAGGAGGAAATCCACAGTTAATAATAACGCTTGGTGTATCCAATATAGCACCCATTAAAGAAGGAACAGAAAGGGTTGTTCCAATAGAAGTCTATTGTTATAATTTCACTGCAACAAATGTTACTATAGTTGTGGTGGATGATGCCAATCTTACAATAACACCATACTCCCCGCCCATTACCTTAAAACCAGGCGAGCAAAAGAAGGTACTTATAAAAATTAAAGCGCCNAAACTGGGAGAAAACTTAACAGCTGGTACAAAAACCATTAAAATAAAAGCAGTGTGCAACGAAGGAGTGGAAAGCAATATCGAAGAAATAGAAGTTGTTATTCATAAAGCAGGCAAAATACCTTCATTTACATTTATGGCGTTTTTCGTTGCATTCATTCTGGCATTAATATATGTCACAAGAAACAGAAAGAAATGAAATGACGATAGATTTGCTTAGACTGCTAACAGGATTCGCAATACTTTCATATGCTGCTTACAGTGATTTAAAGTACAGAGAAGCAAGCAATAAGTTATGGATTTTGATGGGAAGCATTGGCCTCATCTTTCTTGCCATGGAAAGACCCGAAGTAACACTAGTATTTATATCAATAGCAGTTTCTTTTCCACTCGCCTTTCTGCTGTATTTTTTTGGTATGGGGGGAGCCGATGTAAAGGCAATGTGGGGCATTGCTTTGCTGTCTCCTCTGCCCCCCAAAATTTCTTTTTTTCCATCCCCAATTTTTATATTTCCTCTCACTGTTCTGATAAACTCTCTCTTCCTTTTCATACCTCTACCATTTATCCTTCTTTTTTACAATGCATATAAGAAGAATCTTGAATTTCCCTACTGTCTGTTTGGATACAAAATTAAAGCGGAAAAGGCAAAAAATAAATTTGTATGGAGTATGGAAAAAAACGGGAAAAAAAGTATAGTACCTGTCAAAAATTTTAATTTTGATGAAGTAGCCGACAAAGAAATATGGGTAACTCCAAAATTACCTTTCCTTGTGTTCATTTTTGCTGGATATGTTATTTCGTTTGTCTTCGGTGATATATTATTTTTTCTTCTTTCTCTCTTTCAGTAATTTCTCTATTTCTTCTGCCCTTTTCTTCATTGTCTCTATCAATCTTTTCTGACTGAGTATTAAATTCCTTACCGATTGCTTGAATTCTTCAGCTGCAGAATCTATTATTACGCCTATCAGACGGCGATGCCTGTTTATAGCTTTCACAAGACGAAGATACTCTTCTGCAGTTTCTTCCCCTACTTCCTTTTTCAGCTGCTCATAAATTTTCTTAGCTTCTTCTTCTCTTTCAAAGATGTCTTCAATTTTTTTGAGAAGAACTTCTTTTCTGAATGGCTTTACAATATAATTTTCTATTTTATCTATTGGTTTATCTCTTGTATCCTCAGGCGTTAAAGGTAATGCTGTTAACATTGAAACAGGTATGTCCTTTAATTCCTCGTCTTCCTTCAGCTTTTTGAGAGTTTCCCATCCATCAAGTTTTGGCATGAGGATATCAAGCAGTATCAAATCTGGCTTCTCTTTTTTTGCCTTCTTGAGACATTCTTCTCCGTCATATGCAGTTATTACTTCGTAATGTTCCTCAAGCATTTTCTTAACTATATCTACAATTTCGGGCTCATCATCTGCAATTAATATTTTTTTCTTCTTTTTCATTATAGCGCCTCCTGCAGTTTTATCAATACCTCTCTTATTGTGTTTGAAGATTCAATAACATCTTTTACGAGTTGTTTTCCAAATGGTTGAAAATCTTCTCCTCCACCTGCTTCAATTCTTTTTCTTATCATTTCCATTAAAATATCAGGTGATGGCATCTCAAGATATATTTTTTCTATATCCCTCCCTTTCAGATATTTTTTAACATCTTCCACTATTTCAACAGAGGCAAATACCACAGAAAAATGTAATTTTTCCTCATCGAGCTTGCTGACAACATATCTGAAAATATTTTCATCTTTCATAAGATCAACATCGTCTATCATTAGAAGAACAGGAATTTCAATATATTTTTTTCTCAGGAAAATTCTAGAAAAGAATGATGCCCTGATCTCTTTCTCAAACATCTCCTTAAATTCCTCAAACTTGAAATCTTCTCCTCCATGAACATAAATTGCTTTTACCTTATAGAGGGGTGCGAACTCTTTAATCCACAACAAAAAAGTTGTTTTTCCGATACCTGTTTTTCCAAGAACCCAGAAACAAAAACTTTTTCCACCTAAGGCTTTCAAAATAACTTTTCTGGCTTCCTCCTTATAAATCATAAAGTTTGGATTAGGTTCATTTGGGTTCAAAAACATCTCTTCAGGCATTCAAATATAAATATCTCTTGCTATTTATTTCTTTCACTTTTTTTCCAAGCTTCCGGATTTATACAGTTTGGTGGCATCTCGCCCTTCAATGCAGCTATAACATTTTCTGCAACCATCACAGCCATTCTACTTCTTGTTTCATATGATGCAGAACCAATATGAGGAGTAAGAACAACATTATCCAGTTTTTTCAATTCAGGTGTTAGCTGCGGCTCATTTTCGAATACATCTAATGCGGCTCCTCTAATCCATTTCTCCTCCAATGCTTTTACCAATGCTTTCTCATCGACACATTTACCCCTAGCTGTATTTATTAAATATGCAGTTGGCTTCATCATCTTTAGCTCTTTCTCCCCTATTATATGGTGTGTCTCCTTAGTTAATGGTAAATGCAGAGAAACATAGTCGGATTTTTTCAGCAAAGTGTGCAAATCAACAAATTTTGCATTGCATTCTNTCTCTATTTCCTCATTTCTTCTTCTGCTGTAATATAAAACCNTCATATTGAAACCCTTTGCTCTTCTTGCAACAGCTCTACCTATTCTCCCCGCCCCAATGATTCCGATGGTTTTACCATATATATCTGTGCCTAAGAGCAGTTTGGGAGCCCACCCTTTGAATTTTCCCTCTCTCATGAATTTATCTCCTTCAACAATTCTCCTCGCTATTGCCATAAGCAATGCCCATGTTAAATCTGCTACTGTCTCAGTTAATACTCCAGGTGTATTTGTAACCAAAATGCCCCGCTTTGTTGCCTCTTCNACATCAATATTATCATATCCAACTGCATAATTTGCTATTATTTTTAGCCGGGAGGAGGCATCCATTACTTCTCCGTCAATCCTATCTGTTAAGAGGCAAATTAATGCATCCTTTTCCTTTACACCTTCAATAATTTCTTCTTTACTTGGTGGAGCATCTCCTTCANATATTTCCAGTTCATGTTCTTTCAGTAGTTCAATCCCTTCATCGGGCAATCTCCTTGTCAAAAATATTTTGGCCATGATGTTATATTGTTTCCCTTTTTATTTTTTTAATTTCATCCTATAAAATAGCGTCGTGATGAATATTCTCACATTGAACAAATATTGTCATTTTATCTCTGTTATTTATTCATAATTGATAATATAATTAAAAATTCCATTTTTCATAATCTGTTTCTAAAAACAATAAAAAACTTTATATACTCGGACATATATAAGATTGTTAGCAAAAAGTTAGCAAATTAAAGAAAAGAAATAAAAAGGTGTTGGGTAATGAAAAGTATGAAAAAGTTTGGAAAAGAGGGGGTATCTGAAATTGTCGGCACAGTATTATTGTTAGCTGTAGCAATAGCTACTTTCTCTGTTCTGGCCATATACGTCTTTTCATCCACCTCACCATCTGCATCATCTCCAGATTTGGATCTTGTAGGCTATATAAACGAAAATCAGCATATAATTATAGAACATAAGGGAGGAGAAGAAGTAAAATTATCGAATATAAAAATCACAGTATGGAAAGGAGACGCTGATAGTTGTTCATATCATTTTGACAATGAAGGACGTTTAATGGGGGATTATGCTACATATGCTGACTTTGAAGATATTAACACAGATAAAAAATGGGGTGTTGGAGAATATATAGATATAAATGCCACAGCAATTTTTGGAAATATAACCAACTGGCAGATAAGTGCCATTGTAATAGATGAGAATAGTAACTCTGTTATATTCTCCGGGATTTTGCAGCCTGGAATTTTACATACTGTTCCTCCTGTCGCCATTTTCACATATGCTCCTCTAGATCCAAAAACCTTGGAAATTATAGAATTTAATGCAAGCCAAAGCTATGATCCAGATGGAGGAAGAATAGTTACATATAGATGGGACTTTGGCGATGGCAATATCGGGTATGGAATGGTGGTTGTGCATAAATATGCAACTAGTGGAACATACAATGTCACTCTCACCGTCATAGATGATGAAGGACAATCAGCAGAAGCAACAACAGGCGCAGGCTTTAACATACCACCACCAATAAATGTTACAGATAATCAACCACCTATCGCAGACTTTACTTGGAACATTGATCCAGATGTTGATGGAAAAATAGATTTTACATCGGATGCCATAGACCCAGATGGAACTATCATATCATACTATTGGAATTTTGGAGATGGGAGCACTTCATCGTCACCAAATCCAAGTCATATTTATGATTTGAGTGGTAATTATACTGTAACTCTGATAGTTACAGATGATAATGGAGCTACTTATGCTGTCAGCAAAACCGTAACTGTTCCAAACAAAAAGCCAATACCAGTTTTCACGTATAATCCATCTGCTCCAAACACAAAACAATTTGTATTTTTTGATGCAAGTGCATCATTCGATGTTGATGGAAGCATAACAAATTATTCGTGGGATTTTGAAAATGATGGCATTGTAGATGGATATGGAGTAACTATATATCACATGTTCAATATATCTGGGAATTACACTGTAAATCTTACTGTTACAGATAATGAAGGAGCTACCAATTATACAACAAAAGTGATACAGATTGTGAATCCAGTTACTACACCGAGTTTCATTATAGTTGATAACACACCAACATCTCCGAGAAATTGGGATGGCATGAGTAGGATAATTGCTGCAGTGCAAAAGCTAACATCAGATTATTCAACAGGAAAGGCGATAGATAGCTGGTATTTCGTTGATGGAACAGAAGTAGGAAAGAGGATAGAAGATGCCTTCTTAGACGAGTTTGATATAGTAATATGGAGTACAGGAGATTT
>Ga0180889_1153_pt1 | contig 14656 bp, 12 predicted proteins | sample Deesub1362A_J573_FD_124182 | JGI IMG/M metagenome (GOLD analysis project Ga0180889, IMG submission 124182) | Thermoplasmatales archaeon JdFR-43
CGGGGGTGGCGGTGCCGCCGCGGGTGGTGGAGCTGTAGCGGGTACGTAGGCCTGCTAGCCCCTGAAACGCTGATCTTAAGGGAAATTTCTGTCTCGCGGTGTCAAACTTGAGTTGGTCTAAACGCACCAAGATATGGACTAGGTTCTCCGCTTCGGGAAATACGGTAGAATCCATTTTTAGATGGACTGGATTAAGGAGATTCTCTGGATTCTTCTCGGCAAGAAAGGACACGGCAGCCTTAGGGCACAGATGGCACAAGGAATCGTCGGCACATTTGTACTAAAAGTTGTAAATGTCGCTTTTGGGTTTGGTACAAATCTTTTTCTCGCACGGTTACTCGGCGCCAAGGAATATGGTGTCTACACCTACGCCGTCTCCTGGGCACAGTTCCTTGCCGTGCCAGCGGTTTTAGGGCTCAACACGCTCCTGACCCGAGAAGTGGCGAAGTATAAAGCGTTAAAGGATTGGCAATCCCTAAAAGAAATTATACGCTGGTCCAATCGCGTCGTGCTCCTAACCTCCATAAGCATTGCAGTTCTGTTTGCAATGGTTATCTGGTCTTTTCAGGCAAAGTTCGCTCCTGAGGTCAGAACAACGCTTTGGATCGCAATGGCCCTGGTACCTCTGCTTTCCTTCCTTTTCCTTCGCCAAGGAGTACTCCAGGGACTGGGACACGTGGTGGAGGCACAGATCCCACAGTTTGTCATTTTTCCCGTTACTTTTCTCCTTTTAACCACTGGGTTGCACCTGATTTTCGGTTTGAAAGGATATTCAGCGGTAGGGCTTAGGTGTATTGCCGGATTTGCAGCGCTCCTTTTCGCATCCTTTATGTTACACAACAAATGTACCTTTTCAGTAAAAAATAGCCTTGTTTCTAGTTACCACCCCAGAGACTGGTTTAAAAGCACTCTTCCCTTACTCTTAATCGGTGCAGCCGGTATCCTCAATCAACGTATGCCGATAATCGTTGGCGGGCTTATACTCAAGATTGAATCGGTGGGGGTTTTAAACATTTCGATCAGCATCGCTGCCCTTGTGAGCTTCGTCGCCCAAGCTTTTTACATGCCGTTGGCTCCGTTAATTACCCATCTTCTAGCGGTAAATAACAAGAAAAAGTTGCGAATATTAATGACGAGAAGCGCACGCCTCTCTGCTGTAGGCTCATTTCTAGCCACGATATCCCTCGTCCTTTTAGCAAGACCAACGCTTTCTTTATTCGGTGGTACATTCAGTATGGCACAGGCACCGCTGATAATCTTGGCATCCGGCCATGCTTTTTCCAGCTTGCTGGGTTTCCCTACCACAATTTTGATCATGTCAGGCCATGAGGCAACTGTTGCAAAGGCTGTGCTGGCCATGGCATTCGTGAACATTGTTCTTGTAATAAGCTTAGGTTCATTATGGGGGATGATGGGATGTTCAGTAGCGATGGTAACGAGTTGGATAATAATGAAACTGCTGTTGTCATATTGGGCATGGAAAAAAACCGAGATCGATCCGACCATTATAGGACGGGGTTGATACAAAGGAGGTCATCGGGTGCGTGGGAATTATGTTTACATCTCTAATATCGAGATGGTAAAAAACACGTTGCGGACTCGATTTCTAGCCAAAGGCCGAATCGCTCGCTTTTTTAAGAAAAATGAGCTTAACGTGGAATACGACATCGAGACCCTAAAGATCGCACCTTCCATCGCAAGTCTCCCCTTGATTTCTAATGTCCTCCCGCTTGTTTGGGCAATGGACGCGGAATTGTACGTGGACAGACTTGACAAGCAGAGCAAGCGTTCTTTCGAGGTGTTACGAGAGGTTTTTCGACACTGTTACCCAGATCTCGTATGGGGCGGGAATTTGGTGGTGGGCGATGTTGTGGATCACGCTTATCATAATACCAATCCGCATTGCCTTAACGGGTGTCTGGTGTTTTTCAGTGGTGGGGTAGACTCCCTTGCCACTTACTTTCGCCACAGGGAAGAGGGGCCAATACTCGTTACTGTTTGGGGAGCGGATTGTGATTTACAAAATACGGTGGCGTGGAATCGCATATGGGCGTTTACGAAAAAGTTCTCCGAAAGAACTAACACAAAAGCCATTTGGATCCGCAGTGATTTCAAAAAACTTCTAAATTACAGCCGTCTGAATTTAAGATTTCAATCTTTGGTTAACACAAATTGGTGGAGCGCCGTTCAATACGCGCTTGGGCTATTCGGATTAGGAGCCCCGTTGGCTCATGCTTTGGGAGCGAAAAGGATGTATTTAAGTTCCAGTTGGTGGCCGGACGCTAAATATTATAGTGCAACAAGTTGGGGACCCCATTGCAAACCATGGTTCGGGCAATGTCAAGCTATAATTGACGCATGGGAATTGTCTCGACAGGAAAAATTGAGACTTGTTCTCTCTCACTTGACAACGCCGATGGAAATAAGGGTTTGTTGGCAATCACCGTTTGGGGAAAACTGCGGAAAGTGCGAGAAATGCAGCCGCACGATCCTGGCTCTCGAAATCGAAGGGTTTGATCCTAACATGTACGGTTTCCATGTCGATGATAACACATTTGTTGCCATAATGTCTCAACTTGAAAAGAGTTCCTGGCTTTCCGTTCCCAGCACACTGGAATACTGGCGCGATATCCAACGGAACATACGCTCAAGACCCTATTTAAACCCGCCTCATGAAGGGGCCGCGCGGTTATGTCGCTGGCTTATTAAAATTGATTTGGAAACTCTGGGATCCAAGAAATCTTTTAGTAAAAATGTTTGGGGATGTCTGGCCAAATATCTCGCTTCGCTTCCTCCCTTCATGTTCGAGGGCTTGCGCTATTTGTACAATTTGGTGAAGTGTGTTAAACAGCTTCTGTACAAAATGTTTTCTGAAGAAGGGGTGTGAATGCAAAAAATTTCCAACCTCTCAGACTTTTTTGCCTTAGTTAGGGGAGCGCGCATCTTTTTTGATCCGTTGTGGGGAAATAATGGTGACAAGCTTATAGCTTTGGGCAGTCTGGAGGCGTTCCGACGCCACGGAATTAAACTAACGCGCTCTCCCAAACATGCACAAGCCATCGTTTTGAATGGAGGAGGTGGTATGACACCTCGCTGGGGGGCACTTGGGGTTTTATACAACTACGTAAGGAGTTATCCCAATAAAATGATTGTGGTTTTGCCCTCGAGTTGGGAATCGGTTGAGACCGGCGGACTTACTGATGCATTGTCGCTTCCCAGGCGAGCACCCGTTTTTTTATTCGCCAGGGAGAAATATAGCCTCGAAGCATTGTATGCCTTGTCAGTAAAATACAAAAACCTCACCGTGGGATTGGATCATGACATGGCATTCCAGTTACAAGACACTGACTTCCTGGCCCGACTCAAGCGTAGAGCAGAGGCAAAGCACATCCTTGTAGTAGAAAGGAAAGACAAAGAGGCAAGTCCGGGCGTTAAATGTAGCAGACCAGTGCTCATATCGCTTATATCTAATGTTGTTCCTGCGGGAGTTCGTACGGCCCTCCCATTGCGGACGCGGGTAAAGATAGCCAGTTTGCTGGCTCCGGTGGAACGGCTAATAACGAAGTTGCAAACGGGGTCATATGAGGAAAGCGCTTTTTATGAGCAAGCATTACAATTAGTGAAAAATAACCACCGAGAACATGCCGATCTGCCGGTTTACGTCGCTGACGTAAGTCTTCCAACTGTCTGTAATTTCAGAAATTTTTGCTTGGCCGTTGCCCACGCAGCCGTTGTGATAACTACCCGGTTGCATGTCGCCATATTAGCCGCCCTCCTCGGAAAACCAACCTATCTCAAAGAAGGCCCATGGCATAAGATCAAAGGCGTGTATGAATATTCACTTAAGGAATTTGGATATGTGGAGATGATATGAACGGCAACAAGGAACCCAGATTTTCACTGATCATGGCGACAGTAGAAAGAACCAATGAAGTGAAACGATTTCTCAAGCACCTTGACTGTCAAACGTACCCTGAGTTCGAGTTGATCGTGGTGGACCAAAACCCGGACGACCGTTTAGTTCCCCTTCTTGAGCCGTACAGAGACCGTTTCCCTATCCTGCGTTTGAGGTCCAAGAGAGGAGTGTCGCGGGCCCGTAATGTAGGGTTAAGACATGTTTCTGGAAACATCATTGCGTTTCCCGACGATGACTGCTGGTACCCCTCTGACCTTCTAGAACGTGTGGCGCGTTTTTTCCAAAACCATTCAGATATCCATGGCCTCTCGGGGCGCACCATCGATGAGCAACAACGACCCGTGGGCCGTTGGGATAAAAGAGCAGGCTTAATCAATCGCTACAATGTATGGTGGAGGGCAAAGTCTTGTACCATTTTTCTCAGAGCGGAACTTGTGCAAACCGTCGGATATTTCGACGAAACTCTTGGATTGGGAGCGGGAACACCTTGGGGCGCAGCGGAGGAGACAGATTACTTACTTCGTGCATTAAAACACGGGCAGCGCTTATTTTACTGTCCAAATCTCACCGTTTTTCACCCCCAACCTAGGAATGACCGAACCATCGATGCACTGAATCGAGTACGGGAGTACGCGCAGGGAGTAGGGCGAGTGTTACGCAAACATAGATTTCCTGCGTGGTACCTGCCGTATAGATGTTGCTTAACGCTACTTAAAAGCTTTTATCTCTTCATGCTTGGGAGGTTTACGGAAGGCCAACACTGTTTGGTCTCGATTCGAGGACGCATCACGGGCTGGAAAGCGGAACCGTGAAGGTCACGATTCCGCGCAGGGTGTCCAGCGGAAATTCGCCGCTTTTGGCCAAGCGTCACCCTCGATTACGGATTTGCGACAGCGTCACTGGTTGAAATCCAGACACCAATATGTTGATATTAGATTTTGGAGGAGCGGTCATCCAAGGAGGATTGATGTACATATGAAATCTCGAATCTTAGTGCTTTCTTATCGATTCCCTTACCCCTTGACGGATGGTTCACGAATCAGGATGTACAATTTCGCGAAAATTTTGACCAAAAAATATCTAGTGGATTTACTCGCCATCAATGAGGGGCGTGTCAGAGAGCAGCACGTAAACGAGCTTCGAAAGGTTTTCAACGAAGTTATTGTCCACCCCTTTCATCCCTTGCGCTTTAAAATTAATACTTTAAGAGGTCTATTTTGTAACGATTCGTTGCAAGTTTTTTACCATCACTTTGGAAAAGTTCAAAGATGGGTCATAAAGCATTATAAACAGTATGACCTCCTTTTTTGTTTCCATGTTCGCATGGCGAAATATTTAGAAAACATCGTTGAGAGACCAAAGGTCATCGACCTCATTGATGCAACTTCAATTAATTATCAAGAAGCTCAAAGGTTTTCGAAAGGTCTTTGGCGATATATCTACTCTATCGAAAACAAGCGCCTTCTTACGTACGAACTCAAGATGCTGGGCAAATTCGATCTGGCGTTTATCACCTCCCGTTATGACAAAGCATTTCTTGAAAAAAATGCCGGACGCATCTTCGAACATCTTGTCGTGGTTCCGAATGGTGTTCGTGAAGAACTTTTTGCACGGCCCATGACAGGTGAGGAAGAGGATTGGGTCGTTTTCTTGGGTAGGATGAGCTATGCACCTAATATCGACGCCGTTCTTTATTTTACCCATAAAGTATTTCCCTTAATCCGCAAAGAGAAACCCGTCAAGTTTCTAATCGTAGGAACTGATCCAGCGAAGGAAGTGCTAAAATTGCAGAAAATAAAAGACATTGAAGTCACAGGCTTTGTGGAAGATCCATATGAGTATCTCTTGAAAGCGAAGGTAGTGGTGGCTCCAATACGTTTCAGTGCGGGTATTCAGAACAAGATTTTGGAAGCTATGGCCTTGCGGAAGGCCGTGGTAACCACATCAAAAGGCGCGAGGGGAATACTTGGAGAAGATGGGAAGCACTTTTTAGTGGCGGATGATCCCCAAGGTATGGCAGAAAAGGTCTTGCTTTTGTTGCAAGACCAAGGCATTCGAAAAGAACTCGGGGATAACGCATACGGGCTGATTAAGAACGTATATCGTTGGGATATCATTTCGGAAAAATTGTTGTTCCAGCTTGAACAGATTCTTAAAGCATGATATTTTCGGTCCTGCCCCTGGATATCATCGAATCGGTTACCCCTCGTAGACGTGGAGATGCGGTACGCAGCCCGCCGGGATTTTTTCACCGATCTCTCCCGCACACTTGCATGTAGGTCGCGATTAACTTTTCCCGAACTGCGTTCCAAGAAAACATTTTGATCCGCTCAGTTCCCCGGGTCAGCAATTTTTGCTTTAGGGATTCTTCACGCAAAAGCCGCCACATTGCCTCCGCCAGTGCTTCGTGATCCCTGGGGTCGATTCCGTAATACAAGGCCGCTTCTCCAGCTACTTCTCTAGAAGAAGGGATGTCACTGACTACTAAGGGAATGCCCCTCGCCATAGCCTCTACTAAAGGAATGCCAAATCCTTCGTACAGACTCGGCAAGACCAGAAATTCTGCGCCGTCGTACAGATGAACCAATTGCTCATCAGGTACAGATCCGGTAAAAACCACATCTTTGGAAGTGGCGTGTGGAAGACTCTGCATGGTCTTTTGGATCTCTTCGAAACCAAATCCCGGCCGGCCCACGAGAACTAGCCGGATATCCGATTCACGCGCGTGAACTATTGAAAAGGCCTTTAATAACGTGACCACATTTTTCCTTGCCTCGAGCGTCCCCACAAACAGTGCGTATGGCTTACGAATACCGTGTTCACGCATAACTTCTTGAACTCGTTCGGGATCGTGCAGCATCTGCGCGAATAACCGTGGCACGACATTGGGTACAACCCTGACGCGGTCTGGGGACAGGGAGAAAACCTCGACGATCTCGTCCTTGACTGCTTGAGAAACCGTAACCACGAGATCGGATCGCGTGACAGCCAATCGTGTGGCCCACCGTATGTATGGCAGATATCCTTTAGGAAGTGTGTGAGGGACACGCCACCCAACCAAATCGTGTATGGTGCTCAAATGCTTAACCCTATGATTTTTCCAATATGGAACGAGAAAATTTGTGAAATGAACGATATCAGGTTTGAGCCTTCGTTCACGGATTAGCAAGAAGCTATTTATCCAAATTACATATACCGCGCGCCGGGCGGAATGTGGAAGATACTTAAACATTTCCGGCTTTTGAAGGATCACACCTTCTGCGTCATCACAATCTCGTAATAATTCGTACAAATTCAATGTATACCTCCCTATACCGGACCACCGCGTAGTTGAGAAGCCGTCTTCCAACCAGATTATCATTTTGCTCCTTTTACATGCCAGTGACATCCCGCATCAACGATGCCTAACCACAGCCATATGTTGGGCACCGCAAAGGAAGCTTTGCCCATGAAAAAGCTATGGAGGACATTAACGTACAAAGCTAATAAGCCGATTTTTACTAGATAACGCACTTGCTCGGGTAGTTTCCTCGCGTTATACGCTTGTCTCAATGCAGTAAATAATACCGCTCCAAAGAGCAAAACCCCGGCCAAACCGGTTTCCGCAAGCAGCCGGCCAAGAAGAGAATTCAAACTCGGTAGATCTGCCCATTTAGTTTGGATAATCACCGTATGCATCTCTTCTGGGATCATTTCGCTGAGGTGCAAGGTACTCGAGCCTAACCCGTAACCCAGGGTGTTGTAAGAACTAAAAAGATTGATAAATGGGCCAATTGCGCTGTATAAACGATCCGCAGCGGAAACAGTCAACTCTCTTTGAAACAGAAGATATTTGATGTGCCTTACCAAATAGTTGTGCGGGATTGCTACTTGCGAAAATAGAAAGGCACCAAATATAATTATAAATGTCCACTTGAGCCAGCCTTTTAATTTATTTCGCATAAGTATTATTAACCCTACAACGAGCATGAGCGCGCTTATCGCCCCGGCCAGACTGAAGGTCAAAACAAGGAGAAGGGATGCGGCGACGAAGAAAACGAAGCCTGCCCATTTGAGCGGAGTCCCCAAGAGCAACCAACTTGCGAACGGCATAACTATCCCCGTCAAAAAATGAGCAAAGCGGGAGGGCTCAAGTGACAAGCCACTTACCCTCCGGTGAAAAACCCGTAGCCCCAGGGCCTGTCTGAGTTCATAAGCCCAAGAGTTTCCGTTCCATTCCCCGAACGCCACCACACATACCGTCAAGAAGCCCAACGCCAGTCCTATTAAGAATAGCCAATATGTACGCTTATCGAGGTTCCGTACCACTGCGTACACAGAAATCCCTAGTAGCAAAGAAATCACTTGCTTTACCCACGCAAAGACCCGAAGGTCAACGCCCGCCGAGGTATGATGAAGATCCAACAGTAAAGCCACTAGGGAATGGATCAGGACGTAAAGCGTAAAAATCCAGGTAGCTGTCAAGATAGGGGAGATCCGTATCTTCCGCCCCAAGAAAGGAGCACCCAAAAACGCGATCACGCTCGCAAGCGGAATGACCTTGGCTTTTACCGGCAGCGCAATGGATCCAACGGGGAGGGCAAACGCCATGAGGAACAACAGGACTTCACTCACTTTTTCTCTCATCTTGTTCTCTCGCCACAACCTCGTCGAAGCCGGTTTCCTTTTTCAACTCCGTCGCTAACGTAAGCAACTCTTCTACCACCCGCTCATCGGAGATCTTCACCGTCTCGTCCATAGACTCCTTTAAATCATAGGCCTCAAAATTTCCGTCATTACGGGTTATTAGCTTGTGTAATTTATTGTCGATTAAAGCGAACATGGGTCCCGCATATGGCAAGTGTCTCCTATCGACATGGGGGTTCCGTCTTTTTATCCACCCCAACCATCCTTTGGCGGATATTATTTGGGCCACTGCTACCTCGCGTCCGGCCTTCCCAAGTAGCGAGCGGGACCATAGGTCACCACGCATTCTGATACCGCTGAGTTCCATTATCGTAGCGTAGATGTCCGTGATTTGGGCCAAGATATGTCGGAATCCGCGGATGCCATATCCGTCGGGAAACCGAAATATAAGAGGTATCCAGAGCACCTCATTGTAAAGGGAGAACATGTGGTCCACTAAGCCCTTTTCTCCTAAGTGTTCGCCGTGATCCGCGGTTATGATCAGGACCGTGTCTCGACGGAGATCTGTGTCCACGTACCACTCATAAATCTCTCGCAGCTTTGCGTCTAAAAACAGCAGTTCTTCATCATATAAATCCCTTAGTTTTTCAAGCAGTTCTTGGGAAAAAGGCCCGAATGCGTAATGCCGGAACTTATCCTGGGCTTCTCCGAGGTCTTCGGGATCCCCCTGGAAGAAAGTTCCGAAGTAAGGTGGAGGTGGATGGTATTCTGAATGCGCTTGCATTATATTTACAAAACCGAAAAATGGCTTTCCCTTTCTCCGAGCTTGAACCACCTGTTTTTTCAGCAGAACGATGGCCTTGTTCGTATGGGGAGTAGCATCGAAAATGGGCGACCTCCACCTTCTGGCCCTCGTCCAGGCTGCGTTTACGAGCTTGATGCCGGCCGGAACACTCAAATCAGGGCGGGTAACCAACAACCGAAGCAAAGTGCGTACTTGCTCGGCGTCGTTCTTTCCCGCCAACTCGCGGCGCAACCGCTCAAACCCCTCTCCTGTTTCGGATAACAATTTTTTCGGTGTAGTTTCCTGGAAACTTTGGAATCCCCGACCGTAACCCGTCAATCTCGACACCATAGGATTACATGAGATGCCAAATGTGTAATAGCCAATAGCCGCAAGACGCGCGGCCAGGGTAGGCATACCTTTGCGTAATACCGGCTGAGTCTCATATGTCCTACACTGGGAGGGGAGCATACCCGTAAACAAAGAAGCGTGAGCAGGGGGAGTCCAACATGCGGTGGAGAAACAGCGTGTGAAGACAAGGGCTTCCGCCGCAATCTCCCGAAGATTGGGCATGGTATTGCGTGAATAGCCATATAATGGGATGTGTTTGGCACCAACGGTATCTAATACAAAGATCAGAAAATTCAGCTTGTCACCACTTCTCAATTGTGCTCGCCTCCCAACGAAGATTTTAGCAACCAAAGAGCCGGCGACGTAAGACACATGACCGCTACCTTCTTCCACCAAGGCATCCTCAGCCGCCATTCCTCGTCGAGGCGAATCGTAATGGTACCGGAATCGAAACGCATTGGGTTTCCCGCGATTAGATGGTTAGGCGGAAGAAAAACCTTCAGGTTCTCAAAGAGCCCCGAAGGCGGACTGAAGCCCAGCCACTCCGCGATCTTGCCCAACGCCGTCTCTGGTTCTCGCGCGAGCTCCTCGTACCGCAAACGCATATATCGTCCCGGAGGAAGACGCGACTTTAACAACCACGCCGCGATGTTGTGCGCAACCCAAAACGCCGAGGCCCTCAATAATCCCCTTCTTTCCATGTAAACTGTGTCCCAGTAAACGGCACGTTGGCGCTTCCGCCGCTGCCACGAGAATACGACGGCACACGGATGGCGCACCAGGTGCAACACGTACAACTCGATTTCGGGGATGCCGGCAAGCACCAACCCGTGGGAGGCCTGCTTCGAAGAATCCACGAGAAATTGAGCACCGGTAACTTCACAAACCATATTAAAAAAGGACAGAAGTTTCTGTTGATACTCGCATTTTCTTCGGAAAAATGGTTGGGATGCAAGCCGGGGCCACAAAAGTTTCCACAGATAGCGCATGCGTTCCACTTCCTGCTTTAAAGAAATAATCTCCTGAATGGCTTTGTCACTCAACTCCCCAAAGGTCTTCACAAATACCGTAGACCATACGGGGCACTCCCTAACCGGTTTGCCACATCCACAAAGACGATTTTGCCCATAGCCTTTAGCCCATGCGGCATGAAACTCTCCCATGCAGAAAATGCGTGGATCCAAAAGCCCTATCAAACGTTCCAGTAAAGTACTACCACTGCGCCCTGAGCCCGCGATCAAGATCACCTTCATTTGCAATTAGAGCACGCTCCTTTGCCCCAAGCTTCAATTGACGGAATTCTAGCCCCAAGACCCCGCAAAGCAATCAATATTATCCAAAAGCTGTAGGGACAAAGCCGAACTTATAGTACGCCCAAATCAGAAAGAAAGCATAACGCAATGTCATACTCACAACGTTCGCAACCGCGCTTCCCGTTAGCCCCCAAATGGGAATAAACACCACGTTCAAAACCACATTGACCAGGATGCTGAGCACATTGCCCAATGCGGTTATGTGTTCGTGCCCTGTCATGTTTAAAAAAATGCCCACCGGTCCCGCTACCACACTCACCAGTTGCCCAATGCTCAGGATTACTAATATGGAGGCTCCCATCACGAACTCATGGCCAAAAACTAAAAGCACGCTCCGTGGGAGCGCCATCATTACGACTGCAACCGGTAACGAGATAAACAAACCCAAACGAGCACTCTTAACTACCAAAGACCGCAGTTGTTTGGCCGCACCCTTGGCATACAATCCCGCTATAGCTGGTCCCAAAGGCATGTTAATGGCGAGAAGCCCCAGACTGATGAGCGAGGCACCACGGAGGGCGATATCGAAAATCCCTGCGGCGTTAGGCCCAAGCATACTGCCTACCAATACGGTGGAAACGCGCTTGTTCAACATTCCCGCAATTCCGACCAAAAGAAAAAACATCGCGCTCTTAAGCCATTCCCGGGGGTGAGAAATTTGAACGATTTCTTTATTTAACCCAGGTGGCAGGCGTTTTCGTACGAGGAAAATCGTGAAAACGAGAGCCATCGCTCCTGCTGCAACCCGCAGTCCAACGGCCAAAATGCTTTTCATGGCAATTGTTTGGCTCGCAATGAGGATCGAAACCAAAAATAAAGCGGGAAAAACGAAAGTTTGAGGGATCTGGGCTTCCACCGCATACCCCAGGCCACGCAGAAGTCCCTGCAACAGAAGAAGATACACCAACAAGGGGACCAACAGCATCGCGATCCATAACACCGTTTGCATTTCCGGGAATAAATTCCCTCCGCAAAGCCGGACTACCGATGCAAAAATAGAAGCAGTTCCTATGGAAGTCACGAAAGCCATATAGCTTGACCAGCGGATGATTCCCTTAAGGCGTTGCAGGTCATCTATAGCTTTGTATCGTGCCGCTTCACGCACAAGAAGTGTGTTCAATCCCATCACTGCCAGGATGGAGAGGACTTGGGTCCACGACACAGCATATGCGTACACCCCATATTCTTTCGCACCCAATACTCGCGCGAGGAGCAAACTTGTTCCCAGCACCAGGACAACATTGAAAAACTTGAGGACAAGAGAACCCGTGCTTTCCCTAATCATATAAACTTTGAGTTTCCCATGGGTTCTCTTGCCGAAGAGGATAGCGAAAAATTCTCTGACTGCGTTCATACCCACCTTTATACCTCTATTCGCGTTTTTTAACACACTCCTGAGCCTCCGCTTAAGTTATTGCTGCAATTAAGATAGCCTACGTCAGTGGTGCAACTAATTCTATGTCACTGTTTACAGCGGGGGTACCTTGAGGGGAAGGAAGGACCCCATTTTTGGCGAGGGTGAGCCTGGGGTGCTTTCGCGGGAGAGGGTGCGGGAAGTGATGCCCGAGGAGTTCCAGGCCTTGCTTCTTCTGGAGTGAGGGCATTCGTCCAAGAGAACGGGGGACGCATGAACAGCGCCTACCGCCGCACACTGGAGACGCCCTTTAGCCAGGTACAGCTTCTGCGTCCCCTGCGATCGGCCAGGCCAGTTCAAGCCCTCCCTCTTCGCCTCTTGCGCCAGAAAGACCGTAGACCTCACCGCCCTGGTACTGGTACTTTATGCCGTGGGGGTCTCAGCACGGGTGGTGGGGGAGGTGATGGGCATCTCCCCGGACATCGCTATTCCCACAGCACCATGAGCCGGATCACGGAGCTTGTGTTGGAGAGGGTGGAGTCCTTCCGCACACGACCCCTGAGGAAGCGGTACGCCATCGTGTACCTGGAATGTCTGTTTGCGAAGGTCCTACGGGAAGAGGGCATCCGAAAAGAGGCAGTGTATGTGGTGCTGGGAGGAGGAGCTGGACTCCTCTTCGTCTTCTTCCGCTATCCGAAGGCCCTGTGGACATACCTGCGGAGCACAAACCGACTGGAGCAGTCCATCCGGGAGCTACACGGGGGCACGAAGATGTGGGATCACAAGTTCCCCAAGGCCGAGGCGATCGACAAGCTTTTTCTACCTCGAATGTGAGCGCCACAGGATCAAATGAGAACGAAGGCTCAAGGAGTTTGCCGAAGTCCAAAAGAAGCTCAACCGGTTGTTCGAAGAAAGGTGCCCCACGCCACATCATGTGACACAGAATTCTCGACACTACCCCGAGGTTTCATCCGGGGTGCCCTTGTTCTTTAGCCAGAGACCTTAGGTTCTCCTTGAAACGGACATTTTCGTTTGTCCATGCTGGCGAGGTCGGGTAAGGTGACCGTGGAATGCTGGCTTTAGTGGCCGTGGTCGCGTTCGGGGCCACTTTCCTCGGTACTGTGCTCCTCGTGCCTAGGCTTAAACGGGCGGGGATCGTGGGGCCCGACGTGCACAAGCCCGGAAAACCGGAGATCCCTGAAATGGGAGGCCTGGCCATCGTAACCGGATTCGGCGCTGGGGTGCTATTAGCTATCTCATTGGCCACTTTTTGGACCAGGTTTCCTTCCCTGGACGTAGTCGCGCTTCTCGCCGTTTTGTGTACCGTACTCCTTACCACGTTGTTAGGTGTCATTGATGATCTTATCGGAATACGCCAGTGGGTGAAAGCTTTGCTTCCTGTCATCGCCGCATTCCCTCTGGTGGTGGTACGTGTCGGCGTTTCCACCATGCGCATTCCCCTTATCGGTCGAATAGATTTCGGTCCATTTTACGCTCTCTTGCTCATTCCCTTTGGTATAACCGGAGCGGCGAATGCTGTGAACATGCTCGCGGGGTTCAATGGCCTGGAGGCAGGAATGGGCCTCGTAGCCCTGGGCTCTCTGGCGGCGATCGCCGCGGGCTTTGGGAAGCTCACGGCTTTGACCCTCCTCCTCGCCGGGATCGGGGCACTGCTCGGCATCATCTACTTCAATTGGTACCCGGCCAAGATTTTCATCGGGGATGTAGGCACGCTCTCCATCGGCGCAATCATCGCCGCGGCGGTGATCGTGGGGAACTTCGAGTGGGCGGGGGTCATTGTGATCTTCCCTTACGCCCTTGACTTTCTGATCAAAGCCGCCCACGGCTTTCCCTCACGGGGCTGGTGGGGCGAGCTCCGGAAGGATGGGAAGCTCCAATGTCCCGATAGTGGCCCGGTGGGGCTGGCCCAATGGGTGCTCAAGGTCACTGGCGGGCTCCACGAGCGCACGCTGGTGCTGGTCCTCATCGGGTTCGAGGTCCTGTGCGGCCTCGCCGCTGTGCTCCTCTACCTCCTCCTCTGATGGACGCATCTGGTTTTTGGAGGGTAATGGATATGCTCCCAGGTTTCATGGCGTGCCACATCATGCTATCCGCAGATCCCGCGATCGTTCTCCCAGGGTAGCGGATCTAAGCGCGACTCTTCCGGCGAATGTCCCAGCCACTTAGCGATGGCATTTACTGACCTTTCCAAGGTCCTCTATCCGCTGGGGTCAGGGTTTCGTAAGCGCGTTTGGGGTAAGCCATGGGGTCACAACTTGGGTTTTGACATTTTGGGCGGTCATCGTTCCGGT
>Ga0180889_1170_pt1 | contig 13899 bp, 9 predicted proteins | sample Deesub1362A_J573_FD_124182 | JGI IMG/M metagenome (GOLD analysis project Ga0180889, IMG submission 124182) | Thermoplasmatales archaeon JdFR-43
ACTCCAAATCCTCCAGATATGCCTATTGTTATTATTGGTGCTGGCAAAGGTGCAAAGTAAATGTCTTTGTTTCCGTTTCTGTTATCTGTCCATACTATGCCCTTGCTGCATATGTCGGCAGCGTTTTCCTCTGCAACAACTGTTCCATCAACTTCATTTATCTGCTCTGGCTCCTCCCAAGTTGCTCCGCCATCTGTTGATTTTACCAAGTAAAGATTGCCCTCCTTTATGTATATACAATAGACAGTATTTCCTGCAAGATATACAGCAGGATATGTTTCATCGACTGGATGCTCTGCTGCAACATCACTTATTTCCCATGTCTTGCCATAATCACTGCTGTAAGCACATTTTATNTCCCAGTCTCCATAGACNTTATCGTTNCTCATGAAAACAACNACTACATTGCTTCCAGATGCATCAATNTCTGGATGAGCAGCGTCAAAATCGCCACTGACTAAATAATATTGTTCTGCAACAAATTCAATATCTGCCTCCTGAACAGGAACGCATCTCTTATACACAATTTCAGCTTTTCCTGTATCCTCNTTATTGTGCTGACAAACTATGTAGAAGAAATCATTCTCGGTCCATGCTGGATCGCTGTCATGTATGCATGCCATATCTGGATCCTGAGCTGGAGCAGTATCAAGCACGCTTTCAGCATCCCAGTTATATACATATCCTGATAAATCTCCACCCATCCAGAATAACATTATTCCCTGGTTCATGTTCTGGTCATCATCAATGTAAAAGTGCACAGGCCCTACAATGCCTTCGAAGTAAGTCATTGGATACCATGTATCATCTTCTATGCTTGCATATGTTGCTCCTGGCAAAGCACCTTCAGTGAAGGAATAGAATTCATATGTGGCTTCATCTGTTATATCAGAAATCATCCAGAACTGTCCACTCTCTGTAGATGTATCCAAGCAGATGCCCCAGAATCCATCAAAATCGCCGCCTCCCTCATATTTGCTACCTGTGACATATGCCATNTCTGCATAATACTGGAATCCCTCTAATGAAACAACATTTGATACCCATGTTTCGCCGTTATCTGTGGAGTATGCAAGACCTATGTCTGATTCTATTGCTGATATTTCATGTGTCCATGTAACGCCGATATTGCCNTTGCCATCNACAGTAATAGCTGGCAAGATATCCTCTTCAGGGCTATTTGGCGTAATCAAAACATTTCCCTGATTCAGCATTGCCGTCTCTCCCAGCCTCAAAATATTTGGTGTGACCTTAACTGCATCTTTGAAGGGCGCTTCATTACCCTCACTTGCCTCTCCAAAGTTCACTGCACTTAATGCCATTGCTATAACCAATATCCCAACTAATATCGCTTTTTTCTTCATTTTTATGCCTCCGAAAATATTATATAAACGAATTTTAAATAGTTATCGCCAGATATCGCATTATATATAAGTTTAATATTATGCCAAATATCCATACTTTAATAGAAAAAAATTTATATTGGGCGGTATATGCAACAGTGGGGAAGGGCCTGTAGCTCAGCTAGGTAGAGCACCTGGCTTTTAACCAGGTGGCCAGGGGTTCGAATGCCTGCTTGCAAGGCAAGCAGCTAGAAAATCCCCTCAGGCCCGTATGACCCAAAAATTAAAATATGCGAGATAATAATATAGGGGTAGAAAAATGAAAATAGATATACTAAAGCATGAACTCGTGCCGCATCACGAGATTTTATCAGAAGAGGAAGTTGAAAAACTGCTCAAAACATATAATATTAAAAAAGAGCAACTTCCTCGCATCCGTATTGATGACCCTGTGGCAAAAGCCATAAATGCGAAGGAGGGGGATGTAATTAAGATAATAAGGAAAAGTCCTACTGCTGGTGTAAGTGTCGCTTATCGTGTTGTAAGTAAGGAGATAATATGAGAGAAGTAATAGACGCATTTTATAGGGAGAGGAGTATAGTAAATCATCAAATAGCATCCTATAACGATTTCCTGAACAGAAGGCTGCAGAACATAGTAAATTCAACAAGGATAGGGGAAGGCGAAGGACTGGAAAGAGGATACATACATCCAGAAATAGAGGGCTATAAAGTTAAGCTGGGCAAAATAAGAGTAGGAAAACCAATGGTGAAAGAAGCAACTGGCGAGGAACATCCAATAACACCAATGGAAGCAAGGCTAAGAGATTTAACATATGAGGCACCTGTCTTTCTTGAATTTATTCCTGTAATAGATGGCAAAATAAGAGATGATTTGGCAGAGGAGGCAAAAATAGGTCATCTTCCAATAATGGTTAGGTCTCAGAAATGCAATATTTCAAGGGAAGTTCTGGAGGAAGAGGCTGGAAGAAAATTAAATGATGAAGAATATGAAAAGAAACTCATAGAGCTGCAGGAAGATCCTTTAGACCCAGGAGGATATTTCATAATAAATGGAACTGAAAGGGTTCTGATAACACTGGAAGATCTAGCATCAAATAGAGTGCTAACAGAAAAAACTAACAGATATGGATATGAAGTGGAAACAGCCCAGGTTTTCTCTCAGAAAGAAGGTTTCAGAAGCCTTATTGTTGTTGAGAAAAGAAAGGACGGCATGCTTATGACCACTTTGCCAAACGTCGCCAGTCAGATTCCTCTTATAATTATTTTAAAAGCTCTTGGTTTGGATAATCCAACAATATTTGACAACATGGCTTCATACCCTGAAACGGAGGTTTTTGTTCTCGCTAATATTGAAGCATGTGAAGAAGAATACGGAGTAACAAACGAGGAGGAAGCAATAGATTTCATCGGAAAGAAAATAGCAGGAGGGCAGGCAAAAGAGTATAGAAGGGAGAGAGTAAAAGAATTGCTGGACAGAACGATATTGCCACATTTGGGAAATGAAACAAAAGACCGAATAAGAAAGGGCATCTTCCTAGCAAGGATGGGAGAGGCTGTGCTTGAACTGGCTTTGGGTTACAGAAGGGAAGATGATAAAGACCACTATGCCAACAAACGCCTTAAACTGGCCGGAGATTTAATGGAAGACTTGTTCAGAGTTGCTTTCGTTGCTTTATGTAAAGATCTGAAATATCAGCTTGAAAGGCTTTATGCAAGAGGAAAAGATTTGGAGGAGTTGAGAATAAAGCCTCATGTAAGGCAGGATGTTTTTGATCAGCGCATTCATCATGCGATGGCTACTGGCAATTGGGTTGGTGGAAGAACCGGCGTAAGCCAACTGCTTGATAGAACTTCCAATCTATCCACAATAAGTCATTTGAGGAGGGTTACCTCTCCATTAACTCGCTCTCAGCCTCACTTTGAAGCAAGAGACTTACACTCTACACACTGGGGAAGACTATGTCCAAATGAAACACCAGAAGGACCCAACTGTGGACTAGTTAAGAATTTAGCATTAACTGTTGAAATTTCTGAGGGATATCCTGAGGAAGAAGTCGAGAAAGAACTAACGAAAATGGGAGTTATGGAAGTAAAGAAAGGGCTGAAAGGAGCAAGAGTTTATTTAAATGGCGATTTAATTGGCATTCATCCTGATGGAAAGAAACTTGTTGAGGAAATAAGAGAAAGGAGGAGAAGAGGAGAAATTGACAAGGAAATAAATGTATGCTATTACGAGGACAGCAATGATGTAGTTGTAAATTGTGATCCAGGAAGGGTTAGAAGGCCACTGTTTATTGTCAAGAATGGTAAACTCCTTTATACCAAAGAGATGAGAGAGAAAGTTAAAAGAGGCGAGCTATCATGGAGCGATTTAATAAATATGGGAGTAATCGAATATATTGATACTGAAGAGGAAGAAAATGCGTATATTGCTTTGCGCGAGGAGGATTTAACTCCAGAGCATACTCACATGGAAATTGATCCTCTCTGCATTCTCGGTGTGGGAGCGAGCTTAGTTCCATATGCTGAACATAATTCATCACCCCGTATTACCATGGGAGCTGGAATGGGTAAGCAGTCACTCGGCTTTGCTGCAGCAAATTATAGAAAAAGGCCTGATACGCGAGGCCATCTCCTTCATTATCCACAAGTGCCTATTGTTAGAACTCATTCTGCCAAATACATTAACTTCCACCGCCGCCCAGCCGGGCAGAATTTCGTAGTTGCTGTTTTGAGCTATCACGGTTATAACATGGAAGATGCTTTGATTATGAATCGTGCTTCAATAGATAGAGGGCTAGCAAGGAGTACATTCTTCAGAACTTATGCCGCCGAAGAGCAACGCTATCCTGGCGGACAGGAGGATCATTTCGAAATTCCTGATCCAGAGTGTAGAGGAGTGAGAAGTGAGGAGGCTTACATTCATCTAGCAGAGGATGGTATAATAACGCCTGAGTGCGAGGTGAAGGGAGGGGATGTTTTAATTGGCAAAACTTCGCCACCTCGTTTCCTTGAAGAACCAACAGATGTACTCGTGCCACAGAAGAGAAGAGAAACTTCCATAACAGTGAGACATGGAGAAAAAGGATTTGTTGATACTGTCGTNNTNTCNGAAACACTCAATGGAGCAAGAATGGTAAAGATAAAGGTGAGGGATGAAAGAGTTCCAGAGCTTGGAGATAAATTTGCTTCAAAGCATGGACAAAAAGGNGTGNTGGGCTTAATTGTTGATCCAGANGATATGCCCTTTACCGAGGATGGCATTGTGCCAGATTTAATAATCAATCCTCACGCAATNCCAAGCAGAATGACAGTTGGCCATGTATTAGAAATGATAGGAGGAAAAGTAGGAGCAATGGAAGGAAGATTTGTTGATGGCACTCCTTTTTCAGGAGAGCCAGAGAAGGTGCTGAGAGATGCACTGGTGAAAAATGGTTTCAAGCATAATGGCAAGGAAGTTCTTTATGATGGCGAAACAGGCAAGATGTATGTGGCTGATATTTTCGTTGGAGTCATTTATTACCAGAAGCTTCATCACATGGTTGCAGGTAAGATACATGCTAGAAGCAGAGGACCCGTGCAGATATTAACAAGGCAGCCAACTGAAGGAAGAGCAAGAGAAGGNGGCNTAAGATTTGGAGAAATGGAAAGAGATTGTCTTATTGGACATGGAGCTTCAATGACAATAAAAGAAAGACTGCTTGAAGAATCTGATTTGACAATACAATATGTTTGCGAAAACTGTGGGCACATTGCATTCAAAACAAGAAGAGGCTTCTTAAGATGTTTGCTTTGCGGCGATGATGCAAAAATAAGTCCAGTTGAAATGAGCTATGCCTTCAAGTTATTGCTTGAGGAACTTCAATCGCTTATTATTGAGCCAAAGCTAGTGTTAAGGAGGTTGGTGTAAATGATAACCACTTCAAAAAAAGAAATTGATAAGATTGTCTTTGGCTTGCTCTCCCCAGANAAAATAAGGAAGATGTCAGCAACGCGTATTATCACACCTGATACCTACGATGAAGATGGTTTCCCAATAGAAATGGGTCTCATGGATACTCGCCTTGGAGTAATTGAACCAGGCTTGCGTTGTAAAACTTGCGGGCAGCGTGTAAAGGATTGCCCTGGACATTTCGGTCATATAGAGTTGGCAATGCCAGTCATTCATGTGGGGTTTGCAAAAACAATCTATGCCATTCTCAAGTCAACATGCAGAGGCTGTGGAAAGCTTTTGCTTGATGAAAAGGAACTGGAAAGGTTGAGAAAGCTCTATAAAAAGGCGGTGGAGAGAGGAGANAATACATCCTATTTTGTTAAAGAAGTGGTAAAACTCGCCAATAAAGTTTCACACTGCCCTCATTGCGGGAGGGAGAAGTTACCAATAGAGTATGATAAGCCCACTACTTATAGAGAAGCAGGGCATAAAATGACTCCCTCTGAAATCAGAGAATGGCTTGAAAAGGTTAGCGAGGAGGTAGGCGACGATTTACTCCTGCTTGATATAAATCCTGAAGTAGCTCGCCCAGAATGGATGGTTTTAACAGTGCTGCCTGTGCCTCCTGTGACGACACGCCCATCTATTACGCTCGAGACAGGNGAGAGGAGCGAGGATGATTTGACTCATAAGCTTGTAGATATAATAAGAATAAATCAGAGATTGCAGGAAAATAGAGATGCGGGCGCTCCCCAGCTGATAGTCGAAGATCTGTGGGAGTTGCTGCAATATCATGTTACAACGTATTTTGATAATCAAACGAGTGGCATTCCTCCAGCCCGCCATAGAAGCGGGAGGGCATTAAAAACGCTTGCTCAGAGGCTAAAAGGAAAGGAGGGCAGGTTCAGAAGCAATTTATCTGGAAAGCGCGTCAACTTTTCAGCAAGAACTGTCATATCGCCGGATCCGAACATAAGCATAAATGAAGTTGGCGTTCCAATTGATGTGGCAAAAGAGTTAACTGTACCGATAAGAGTTACACCTTACAATCTTGAGGAAATGAAAGAGCTGGTAAGGCGCGGACCAAATCCAAAGCCTCCTGCAGGTGTTGTTTACATTCCAGGAGTGAATTATATCATCCGTCCAGATGGAAGAAGAATAAAAGTAACAGAAGAGAATGCAGAAAATGTGGCAGAAAGGCTTGAAGTTGGTTCAGTGGTAGAAAGGCAGCTTCAGGACGGAGATATTGTGTTATTTAATCGTCAACCATCCTTGCATCGTATGTCGATGATGGCTCATAAGGTAAGGGTATTACCATATAAGACATTCCGTCTGAATCTGGCTGTTTGCCCACCATACAATGCTGACTTTGATGGCGACGAGATGAACATGCATGTTCTGCAGACTGAAGAGGCGAGAGCTGAAGCAGAGATTTTAATGAAAGTGCAAGAACATATACTCAGCCCGAGATTTGGAGGAGCCATCATAGGTGCAATTCACGATCACATTTCTGGTTGCTTCCTGCTTACTTACAAGAATAAAGAATTCTCCAAAGATGATGCAATTCGTATGCTGGCTGCTGCTGGCTACATGGGAGAAGTGAAGGATAAGATGACTGGAAAGGAGATNTTCAGCAAGATACTGCCGGAGGGAATAAATCTTGAGTACAAAGCGAAAGCATGCATTGGCTGTCCAACATGTGTAAAGGAGAAGTGCGAGTATGATGCATATGTCATAATAAAGGATGGACAGCTTGTATCAGGAGTAATTGATGAGAAAAGTATAGGAGCATTTAAGGGAGAAATAATAGAGTATATTACAAGAAGATATGGAAACAGTGCTGCAAGAGATTTCATTGATAGAGTTACTAAATTAGGAATTGCTGCAATTATGGTTATTGGATTCACAACTGGAATAGATGATGAGGATATTCCGGAAGAGGCGGTTCTGCAGATAAATGAACAGCTTGAAAAAGCGAAGAAGAAAATACAAGATTTAATCAAAGCATATGAGGAAGGTGAATTGGAGCAGATTCCTGGAAGGAGTTTGGAAGAAACGCTGGAAATGGAGATAATGCGCGTTACAGGAAGAGCAAGAGATCAAACGGGCGAGATAGCGAGTAAGCATCTGGGTATGGATAACTCTGCCGTTATAATGGCAAGGAGCGGAGCAAGAGGAAGCATGTTAAACTTGTCCCAAATGGCTGGTTGCGTTGGACAACAGGCAGTTAGAGGTGAACGTATTCATAGAGGCTATAGGAATAGAACTTTACCGCACTTCAAGAAAGGAGATTTGGGAGCAGAAGCAAAAGGTTTCGTATCATCAAGCTATAAAAAAGGTTTAACACCCACAGAATACTTCTTCCACTCAATGGGAGGGAGAGAGGGCTTGGTAGATACAGCAGTTAGAACTTCAAGGAGTGGTTACATGCAACGCCGTCTTGTAAATGCACTGGAAAATGTCAAGCTGGAGGAAGATGGAAGCGTGAGGGCTACGACTGGCGAAGTTATTCAGTTTGTATATGGCGAGGATGGCATCGATCCAATGCGTAGCATTAGAGGAAAGGCTGTTGACGTTGATATGATAATCAAGGAGGTGGAGAATGAGTAAAACAACAGCAAATGCTTTGATTAAGAGAGGATTAAGCAAAAAACTGGCAGAAAAGGTGGCGGAAAAATATACTTTGACAGCACTGGAAAAGCTATCAGATGCCAAAATAAAGAAGGAATTTGGAAAGGATGCCGAGAAAATACTGAAGGCACTAGGAAGAAAGGTTGAAGAGAAGAAGGAAAGTAAAGTAAAGGAAGAGAAAAAGGCGACAAAGAAGAAAAAGGAAAAGAAGCCTGCCAAACCAGTAGAAAAAAAGGCAAAGGAAAAGAAAGTAAGCAAAGTAAAAGAAGGCACAACCAAAGAAAGAATAATGAAGATACTGGAAAGCAAAAAGGAATATCTGCCAGTAGCAGTGATAGATGAGATGGCCGAGAAAATCGAAAAGAATGGACTGACTGATAAGCTGGAAAAAATTGTCGAAAAGGCAATAGAGGAATATAATCGTCATTTAATGGATCCTTATGAAGCATGTGGAATGGTTGCTGCCCAATCAATAGGAGAACCTGGCACACAGATGACAATGAGAACGTTTCACTATGCTGGTGTGGCTGAAATTAACGTTACATTAGGCTTGCCCCGTTTAATAGAAATAGTGGATGCAAGGAAAGATCCTTCCACGCCCATGATGACTGTTTATCTTGAGGGTGCTTATAAGATTAATAGGGATAAGGCGAAAGAGGTTGCAAATAAAATAGAGATTACCCGCTTAATTAACATTGCGGAAGTGGAAACAGACATAAGCAATATGAAGGTTGTTGTCAAACCTAACTTAAAGTCAATGGAGAGAAAGGATATCAAAATGGATGATTTAATGGAAGCACTCAAAAAGCTTAGCAAAGTGGAGATAAAAAAGGCGGAAGATGGAATAGAAATATATCCACAGGAAGGAAATGAAAATTATAGAGAGTTGAGGAGAATAAGTGAAGAAGTCAAAAATATCAAGATAAAGGGCATAGAAGGCATAAAGAGGGCAATTATAAGAAAGGAGGGAGATGAATACGTTATATATACGGAGGGGAGTAATTTTGAAAAAGTTCTCGAGCTGGAAGGCGTTGATAAAACAAGGACAACAACAAATGATATTCATGCAATTTATGAGGTGCTTGGCATAGAGGCGGCTAGAAATGCAATAATAAATGAGGCATATTCAACTCTGCAAGAGCAAGGATTGAACGTGGACATACGCCATATTATGCTTGTTGCTGATTTAATGACAGCTACAGGCGTTATAAGGCCAATAGGAAGACAGGGTGTTAGCGGAGAGAAAGGCTCTGTTATTGCAAGAGCTGCATTTGAGATTACCGTTGATCATTTGCTAGGGGCAGCGAGAAGAGGAGAAGTTGATGAATTGAGAGGAGTGGCAGAAAATGTTATAGTTGGACAACCTATTAAGCTCGGAACTGGCTCGGTTGAGCTAGCGATAGATGTTAAAAAATTGAGTAAGATAAAGAAGGTGAAAAAATGATATCTAAGGAAATAATGAGGGCTATATCCACCGGCAAAGTATTATTTGGATATAAAATGGCAATTAAAAGGGCAAAGGATGCAAAAGCCTTCATAATTGCATCTGATTGCCCCAAGAAAAAGGAAGTTATGGAAGCAGCAAAGGATAAACCAGTTTACATCTATAAAGGCAACAACATGGAGCTAGGAGCAGCATGCGGCAAGCCATTTGGAGTGAGTGTGCTAGCAATAATTGATGAAGGAAAATCAAACATAATGAATATAATAAAAGGATAGCATGAAGATAAAGCTGACGCAGCAGGAAATGCATTATATTGCTGTGGCTGAAGTACTTATAGGAACACCAATTATAGATTGTATTGAAAGAGATAACAGAATAACTTTTATTGTGGGTAAGGGGAAACTAGGGAAAGCAATAGGTAAGGAAGCTAGAAATATAAAGAAGCTGGAAAGTATTTTCAAAAAGGAAGTAAGATTTGTTGAATATGATGATGATAAAAAACAGTTCATAATAAATCTCTTCAAACCATTTAAGCTAGAAAAGATTGTTATAAATGAGGAGGAGAATAGAGTAAGTGTTGTTGTTAACGCAAGAGATAAGGGGAAAGCAATAGGTAAAGAAGGCAGAAATATCAACATATTGCGGGAGATAGCAAAGAGACAGCACGGAATAGAGGAAATAAAAGTATTGTGATTTATAGACAAAGGAAGGCAATGAAAGGGGTAAGAATTTCTTTTTCTTTACATTATTTCTTCATTATTTTTCTATAATAATTTGTTGTATCTCTGCACATCTTTGCCAGCAGCTTATGACGAAGATACTCACTTTTTACAACATCAAAAAAGAATACTTTGACATAATAGGAATATTTCAAATATTTTCCAAGTACATTTCTCCATTCTTTTTCAAATAATGATAACTCTATGTTTCTGTAATCCTTTTTTGCCCATTTTTCTATGTGATTTGCAGCTATATTTGCCACAATCATCGATGTCATTATTCCTGCTCCAAGCGTAGCCAGAACATGGGCTGCCGCATCCCCTATTAAAATAGCATTTTTACCGTATGACTTGAGTGGCTTATCCAATGGAACGAAAGCACCTTTCCACCTCTTTCCAGGGTTTTTTTTCTTAAATTTTTCAAAACTCTCTTTAAAATATTTCTTTTTTGAACTGCCCACACCAATATTCCATTTATCCTTCTTTGGAAAATACCAGGCATAGCCATATTTCACAACGTCTTTCCTCATTATAACGTGGCATTTTTCATTGTCCAGATTAACTTCATTGCTGTATGCTTCTACCGCCATTCCGCATTTTGGCTTTTTTATCCCAGCATATTTTCTTACAATAGAAAAAACTCCATCTGCTCCGATAATTATTTTTGGCTTTACCTGCTGCGGAAGCAGAACTCCATCTTTTATCTCCCCAACCCTTTCCCCCATTCTTATTTCTCCGCCTTTTTTTGCCTGTCTCGCCAGCTCAGCCTCAACAGCCCTTTTATCTGTCATTATAACAGGCATTTCAAGAGAAATTTTTCCATAATGCGTATGGATGATTGTCTCCCATATTTCCTTCTCAACGCCCTTTTTGCTTCCATATAGCTCGTAAAAATCGTAGCCCATTGTTTTCTGTATGACTCCTTCACCACATGGCTTCTTAAAAAATTCGTTATGCTCCTCAAATAAAATGAACGATATGCCCTTTTCTGCCAGAAATTTAGCGACACTTAAGCCAGCGATACCGCCCCCCACTATTGCAACGTCGCATTTTTCCATTGGTATTATTTTTATTTGAATATTTAAAAATTTGGTGGAAAAATGATAAAGAGAAATAAAATGAAAAAAGTTGTGATAGAGACGATGTATTATTTCATTTCCTCAATGCCACGCCCACAATATCATTTATGTTTGCATATCCATGCTTTTCCAGCCAGTTTTCTAAGCTATGACATATTTTGCCAAATATTTTTTCGCTTTCATAATATACGGCGGTGCCAATTTGCACTGCCTTTGCTCCAGCCATCATATATTCTATGACATCCTCTGCCTTTGATATGCCTCCTACGCCAATAATCGGCAAATCAAAGTTGCTGGCAAGTTCATAAACACATCTTACTCCTATGGGCTTTATTGCCCTGCCTGAATATCCGCCAACTTTATTGCCCAATACTGGCATCGCCACCTCTATATTTATTGCCATTGCCTTTACGCTATTTATTGCAACAATTGCATCAGCCCCTCCTTCTATAGCCTTCTCTGCTCTTTCCAGAATACTTTCCATGCCAAGTTTTACAAATACTGGTTTCCCTGCTTTTTTGGCAGATTCAACAGCTCCTTTTATTTCTTCTGTTGGATATTCTGCTCCTACTTTTTTTGCATGGGGGCAGCTCATGTTCATTTCTATAGCTTTCACATAAGGAGCAAATTTTCTGGCAAGATGACCGAATTCATTGTCATCTTTTCCAAAAATACTTCCAATTAAATTTTTCACTTTTATTCCTTCTATTTCTTTCAGATATTCATCTATTCCCGGATTTGCAAGTCCAATTGCATTTAAAATTCCACATTCCGCCTCGCAGAAAACAGGATTTTTGTACCCTTTTCTTTCTTCCATTCCAACAGATTTTGTTACAACAGCTCCAGCATCACCAAACTTCTCCATGCTTTCCTTAGTTAAATCCAGAATACCTGATGCAAGCATCAAAGGGTTTTTCATTTTTATTCCAGCAATCTCAACTTCAAGCATATTTTTAAATGCATTCTATATTTAAATTAATGCCATATTTGAAAACAAAGTGGTTTGGAACTTTCCTTTATGATGATGAAATAATTGAGAAAAAGCTCTTCCCAAAAAATGCTGATGAAATAGCAGAGAGGCTTTACAAAATTTTGAAAGAAGAAGTTCTAGATGAAGAGAAGGAATTTGAGAAATATGAGCCTATTGTAGATGAAAAAAGACTTCGTAAAATAGGTAAACTCGACAAAGTAAAAAAACTGGAAGTGAAAGCAGTGGATTTTGGCTATGATCAGGATTTGCTTTTAAATGCATGCATCAAGGTTGCGATGAGAAAAATAGAAGAGGAACAGAAAGAAAGGACAAAACGCATTTCTGAAGCAGTTGATGCTCTTGATGACTTAATAAAAATAACAAATATACTCCTTGAAAGGCTTCGTGGCTGGTACAGTTACTTCTCTTTCGACGAAATAGAAGATGGCAAAGAACTTGCTGAAAAACTCGCAAATATAAGAATAGGAGAAGGAGCATTAGACAAAGCAGAGGAAAAAAACCTGAAAAATCTTGCAAATTTACTTTCTTCAATCTATAAAGTAAGGCAGGAACTGGAAGCCTACATAAAGAAAGTTATGGAAGAAATGGCACCAAACGTAAGCAAAATCATTGGCCCAGGTATAGCTGCCCGCCTCATTGCTCATGCCGGAGGTATAGAAAAGCTTGCAACATTGCCAGCTGGAACTATTCAGCTCTTAGGAGCAGAAAAAGCTTTATTCAGACACATAAAGGATGGTTCTTTGCCACCAAAACATGGCGTAATTTTCCAGCACGAAATGATAAATAAGGCTCCGAAAAATAAGAGGGGTAAGATTGCGCGACTGCTTGCAACAAAAATTGCGATAGCGGCAAAAGCAGATGCGTTCACACGCAATTATATAGCAGATGATTTGAAGAAAGAAATAGAGAAAAGATATAGAGAAATAATGGGAAAAGCATGAGGAAATTTATCGCTCCTATGGGAATGGCTTTTCTATTTGTTATAAGCCAGTTAATAGCAGTGTTTGTAGCAAAGCCCTTTAAGGAAGCAGGATTTGAAGCATTTGAAAATCCATCTGACCCGATGAATATAATCCAGCTATTTGCTGTTCTGCTTGTATTCACTCTCTTTATTTTAATAATGGCAAAATATAAAGAAGAGATGGTGAAATACGTCATCTTATTTTTCTTCTTTATGGCCTCTCTATCCATATTTCAGGCATTCTTTTATTTTATCTCCGCTTCCTTCTCTTTTTTTCTGGCATTGATAATTTCAATAGCAATGTTGATTCTCTTCATAAAGTATCCAGAATGGTATGTCATAGACTTTTTTGGTGTTTTTCTCGCTGGTGGAATAGCAGCCATTTTTGCAATCTCTCTTTCAATAGAATATATTCTCCTGCTTCTCATTGCTCTGGCCATATATGATGCTCTATCTGTATACAAAACGAGGCATATGGTGAAACTTGCAGAAACAATAACCTCTTCTAATCTGCCATTGCTAATGATTGTTCCTAAAAAATCCTCTTTTTCCTATTTAAAGAGTAAATTCGGAAAGGAAAGAGATGCTGTCTACATGGGACTGGGTGATTTAATTATACCTGGCATANTAATTGCTGCNGCATATCTAGAGAANGGATTACTTGGATTTGCCNCCACACTAGCAGGGGCTTTAATTGGCTACATGCTTTTAATGTTTTTAATAGCTAAAGGCCCTCAGCCGGGGCTGCCATACCTCAATGGTGGGGCAATTTTA
>Ga0180889_1018_pt1 | contig 13300 bp, 13 predicted proteins | sample Deesub1362A_J573_FD_124182 | JGI IMG/M metagenome (GOLD analysis project Ga0180889, IMG submission 124182) | Thermoplasmatales archaeon JdFR-43
GGAATGGTTTGGTGATGTACTTTTTCTTGAAGAGGTGAATAAAGTGGTTGTTTTTGGTTTAGAGTTGTTAGAGTTAAGATTTAAGTGGTGGTTTTGTAAGGGCCTTATTATAGAATATTTCTTTTTTGGGGAAGGCTCGATGATTATTTGTTTAAAGTTAGAAGGTGTGAGATGGCTAAGAGATTAGGTTACTGAATGTGGAAAGCCCTAGAACTTGCTTATCTCTATCAACGAGAACAAGGAAGTATAAATAAATGTGTTAATATCTTAATTTTAATTTTAACTCTATTAAAGCGAAGAATTTAAATAGGCATTAGACGAAAATCGTTTAATGTTGTTATCTAACGAAGAAATTAGACATACTATTCTCTCAATACTGAGAGACGAAAGAGATCCAATGGGATCCAAAAAACTTTCTGAAAAACTGAAAGAAGTTGGCATCGAACTAAGCGAAGCTGCAATTAGGTATCATCTGAGGATACTTGAGGAACGAGGGTATGTCTTTAAAGTAAAGAATTTGGGTAGAAAAATTACTCAAAAAGGTTTATCTGAACTTGAAAGAGCAAATGTTATGGCTAGAGTCAGTACATTGTTAACTAGAAAGGAAGAATACATGTTCATGTCTAATTTTAATCCAGAAACAAAGAAAGGAAAGATACTTGTAAATTTCTGCAAGTTTAAAAAAGATTATTTAGATGAAGTAATTGATATATTTAAAGAATGCTATAAACGAAAATTAGCTATATCTCCTTTAGTTAAAGTCATAGAGGACGGTGAACTACTATCTGAGGATGAAGTTGGGATGTATTACATAAATGGAATAGCAGTTGATGGTGTTTTATTAAGAAGAGGAATTAACGTACATTTAAGATATGGTGGAGTGGTCGAATTTAAACATGGTGAACCTGTTAGATTTATAGATATGGTAGGGTATGAGACATCCTCTATTACATCAGTAGACCTCTTTCGTGCTAAGTCTTTTTCAGCATTAAGCATTCTCACTAATGGTTGTGGGGAGTGTCCAGCAACATTCAGAGTTATCCCAGGTATTTGTTACCAAGAGGTTATTGATATCTCCGCTAAATTGAAGAAATGCAAGATAAACGGATTTTTGAAAATAGGTAAGCCCAATCAAGAAGTTCTTGGACTTCCAGTAAATAGTGATCAATTAGGTATAACTATCGTAGCTTCTTCGACGCCCTTACTAATACTAAAAGAACAAGGAATAAACGTTGAACTGGAATTAATGGTTGATGTAATTGACTATGAATTGCTTGAGGAATTGTAAACAATTGGGTCGTGTTCTATCATGAGTTTAAATTCACTTCTCATCTTATATTCCCATCTAGCTTCATAATTTCAACGAACGATTCATAAATATCTTCCTCACACTTCATCTTCATCTGCAGAGTGCCAAAATTCTCAGCTCCTTTAGCACTCCACTTCATCCATTTATTCTTCATATGCTTGCTTATTTCCCCATCTTCCTCTTCATTTTATTGTTATGCCATAGTAGCTACAACAATCCCAATCAAAAGGACATTCAGAACTGCAAACTTATAAACAGATCTTATCGTATAGATGTAATACTTCTTTTTCCCGCTTCAACAACCGTTTTATCTGTTATCTGGTTCCTTGGTTTTCTCTCCGCTGTAATTGGCAACTTTCTTTGAACTTCTTTATCCAGTTCCATACTGATGTTTTAGAGATTGGATGAAGCTCTGACAGAATTCTGGCACTTCTTCTTACCGAGGATGTTTGGATGTACATTGTTATGCCAAGTATTTTGATTTCTGGAAGTACTTTGTTTCTTTCAAAGACTTTTGGTTCCTTTACAATTTCCTTTTATTTTTTAGCATGGTAATTTCATCTTACGCCTAGATATTTTAAAAGCAGATCTTCGTCCTTCAAAAGCCTAGTAGGGTTTCCTTTAAATCTTATCTCACCGTTATCCATTATATATACTTTGTCAGCAATTTTTAGAGCCATGGATACGTTTTGTTCTGTAAGGAGAATTGTGACACCCATTTGATTAATTAATTTTATTGTGTCACCTAACTTTTGTACAAGTACAGGCATTAAACCCTCGCTAGGTTCATCCATTAGCAACAACTTGGGATTCGTTACCAATGCTCTAGCTATAGCGACCATTTGTTGTTCACCTCCACTTAGAGTTTCTACTGGCCTATTTAGTAGACTTTCCAATTGCGGAAAGATTTCTAAAACTTTTTTTATTTTATCTTGATAAGACTCATTATTTCTTAATTCTTTTTTTACTGTAAGTCCTATAATAATATTTTCAAGAACTGTTAATTTATTAAATAATCTTCGACCCTGTGGAACGTAACTTATTCCTATTCTAGCTATCTCGTGAGTAGGTATTTTGGAGATTTCTTGACCTTCAAATATTATTCTCCCCTTTTTTGGTTTTAGGATCCCTATTATAGTCTTTATAGTAGTCGTCTTGCCTACACCATTTCTGCCCAAAAGTGCCACAATTTGGCCATGCTGGATATCCATTTCGATTCCGTGCAATATATGACTCTTACCGTAAAACACATCCACATCTTCAACTCTTAACATGTTAACACCTCATCATTCTCTACTTCCTATATAAACTTCCTGAACTTGCCGATCTTCACTTATCTCACGAGGTGTACCTTCTGCAATTACCCTACCTCTATCTAGAACTGTTATTCTATCTGCTAATCGCATAACTGCGTCTATATCGTGTTCTATCAAGATAATAGTTTTTTCTTGGGATAATTCCTTGATCAAGTTACTCACATGCCTTCTTTCTTTAACACTTAGACCTGCGAGGGGTTCATCTAGGAGAAGTAATTTCGGATTGGTGCTTAAAGCTATTGCTATATCTAGAAGCCTCTGATCACCATGAGAAAGGTTAGAAGCTATTTCATCAATTTTATTTTCAAGTCCGATCTTCTTGCATATCTCGATAACCTTCTCCTCAATTACCTTTAATTGTCTCCAATGAATAAACGGGTTCCTCGTCTTAAATCTCATTTTAACTCCTAACCAGATATTATCGAAAACAGACAAATTCGGAAATACTTGTACTATTTGGAGTGACAGCGCTATTCCTCGCCTTGCTATTTCATGTGGTGGAAGTCCAGTTATTTTTTCACCCAGAAAGTATATCTCTCCTGAGGTTGGAGTAAGACGTCCAGTTATTGTATTCAGCAAGGTGGATTTCCCGGCTCCGTTAGGTCCAATGATGGCTCTGAGTTCACCTTTTGGAATTCTAAGATTTACATTGTTTAAAGCGACTAATCCTCCAAAACTCTTTGTTAACTCATGTGTTTCAATTATGATACTTTTTTCTGAGTCTTTCATTCATTATCCTCCCTGTTCTAACTTTTTTCTATTTTATTTATGAGATTGCCTACAATCCCTTTGGGAGAGTATATCACAACAAAAATCATGAGTGCTCCTATAATTGATAGGTAGTGTTTCCACCATACACCTATGTAGTAGATTAGGGGATTTATGAGTATAACACCAACTATTGGTCCTGTCAGAGTTCCTGCGCCACCTACTAAGGTCCATATTATAGGTTGGACCGATAAAGCTATGTTAAAGTAATCAGCAGAGGCGTAGCGGGTCCTTAGAGAATAAAGCGCACCGCTTAAGCCAGTGAATAATGCTGAGACAACGTATGCTAGAAGTTTATATCGAAAAACGTTATAACCGATTAATTGCGCTCGCTCCTCGTTTTCTCTGATTGCTATCAGTACTTTACCAATTGGAGATGATATCAGCCTTTTTAAAATTAGGTAACTTGCCAGTAAAAAGGATAGCATGAAATAATAGGTGACAACTGGATCATATAGCGAAAGACTAAACACGCCAAACTCTATTTTTGGAGCTCTAAACGTTAGCCCATCATCTCCACCTGTAAGCCAAATCCAATCGAGAGCTATTAAGTAAAATGTGAGATTGAAGATAATTGTAATTATTACAAAATACGCCCCACCAAGCCTAACTGCTAAAAAGCCCAACACTATTCCAAACACAACTGTTATTACCAATGCTATTGTTAATGAAACCCAGAGATTTGTATTAGTATGAAGTACTGGTAATAGAAGGCCGTATGCTGCAACCCCAAAAAACACGGCTTGGCCATAGCTAAACTGGCCGGTATAACCATAAAGTATGTCATAGGCCATTGCATAAATGGCGAAAATAAAAATATCAATGGATAAGGATCGCATATCTGTAGGAAGAGTAAAACCCAACGAGAACAATATTACCAATACCAACACATACAATATGAGCCTGTTTTTCATGATATTAAAATTTTTAATCTTACTGTTTGAAATGATTATCACCCCTTATGTGCTAAAAAGCCCTTTCGGCCGTATCAGAAGTACTGCTCCCATTATAAGCAATGATATGACTCTTGCTTCCGTTGGTGTGGCTACAAGGGTTATGAAGTTCTCCAAGAGAGAGATGATGAAAGCTGCAATCAGTGTCCCTTTCAAGCTACCAAGACCACCTATTATAACGATAATAAATGAAATAGCAAGCACGTCTAGTCCCATTAGGTAAAAAACTTGTGTTATAGGGGCTGCGAGAGCACCACCCAGTGCTGAAAGCATAGCACCCAAGCTAAATGTCATGATGTAAACATTGCTAACGTTAATGCCCATTGCGCTTGCTATTTCTTTATCTTGCATAGAGGCCCTAATCCAAAGTCCATAGGGTGTTTTAAAAAGGAAAACTCCTAAAGCGATAAGGGCCAACCCTGAAACTCCTGCTACAAACAATCTGTAGGCAGGATATCTTATACCTAAGAATTCTATGGTTAAACGGATAGGTTCGGGCACGGTTTGAGGAGAACCACCAAAGGTAGCCAAAACGGATTGTTGGATGATGTATGAAAGGCCTATGGTGACTACAACTGTAAATGCTGGTAGCCCCTCAACGGGTCTTATTATACTACGCTCTACCACAGCTCCAAGTATCGCTGTAAATATCATTGCCATTACCGCACCAAGCCAGAAATTATTGAACAAAGCAACTCCGTACCATGCTAATACAGCTCCAAGCATGTAGAAGTCTCCATGGGCTATGTTTACTATATCCATAAGACCAAAGATGAGGGTAAGTCCCAGAGCTACCAGTGCTATGATGAGCGCCCATACAACTCCATTCAAAATGGCTAGGATAATTTTATTAACAATTGTGGGTTCAATTGGCACCATAGACCTCCTGAACCTTTTAAAAAATTCAAAAAGCCTCCTGAGTGAAATCTACCTCATAAGGATATATTGTTTCTTCAGCAGGAATTCTTGCCAAGACTTTTAACTTGCCATTTTTAACTCCTTCGATAAAGAGTTGCATGAATGCCTGATGGTCTTGCGCTCTAATAGTTACATCACCCTGTGGGAATTCTATGCTCTCTTTGAATTCAATCCCTTCAAGGGTTTTGATTAAATCCGGGTTATCTTCCTTGCCTGACCATCCAGATTCTTCAATAGCTTTTTTCATCGCAAACATTGCTTCCCAGACTGCCCAGTCGTATGGCAGTGCGTATATCATTGAAGGGTTTCCTACTTCCCTACCTTTAGGATCTACACCGATAGCTTTTCTAAATTCTCTCGTGTACGGCGTATCGAACCCTTCAAGTCTTCTTGGGAAGGTACTTATTATAGTAACATCCTCAACCATCTCACCAAGTTTTGTTGTATCTATTCCGCTTAGTCCATACAATGCAACCATCTTTTGTATGTTTGGTCTTAATACATAAAGATCTTTTAGAAGTGAAAGTAGATCAGTGCTGAAGAAGGCAATGAAAACCGCATCCACATCCTCCGGTATTTGGTTTACATAGGGTATGAAATCCTTAGTCCCCATGGGTGCCCTTATAGATTTAACTATCTTACCACCAGCTTCCGAAACTCTTTTCTTGAATTCGTCTTCATTGGACCATCCCCAAGCATAGTTTACTACAATTGTGGCCCACTTTCTTCCAAGGTTCTCAACTGCCCAGTTCGCAGCACCTTTTATCTCACTTCTAACATTACTACACATTCTGAAAACGTAGCGATTTCCTTGGTCACCGGTTATACTAATGGCCCCAGATGTTGGCCAGAAAATTGTCTTTAATTCCTTCGCAATTGGATTGCACGCTATATTAATTCCTGAATGATTAGAACCAATTATAAAATCCACCTTGTAGTATTCGATAAGTTTTCTCATTCTTGTCGTTGCGGTTGAAACGTTGGATTCTGTATCTTCTGTGTATATCTCTACCGGCCTTCCCCCTATTCCACCTTCAGCGTTTATTCTTCTAACAGCAGCGTTCAGTGTTTTATCGTGTGAGTAACCGTAAATGGCTAAGCCGCCTGTTAAATCGGCTAAATGCCCCACTTTAATAGGTTCTTTCTTCTCTTCAGGTTTCTCTCCTGCACAACCCATTAAGGTTGTACCAAAAAGAGTAGAGCCTATACCAATAGCCATAGTTCTTTTTATAAAATCTCTTCGCGTAAACCCTCCCATCTCAACCACCACTAAACGATTAATTGTTAACACACTATATGAATTTTTTGGTGTCTCTAGGGAACTAGCGATATGCCGTTTATTTGAGGTTCTGATAACAAACCAAACTTCCACGCCTACGTTTTCCTCAAAGAAGTGCTGAGATGCTGCGAGAACAAGCCGGAAGTGGTGGTTGATAAAGGATTCTGGTGTCTCTGGGTTTTGAGGAGGTTGGCTTAAAGTATTAACACGAAACGTTTGGAAGAAGAAACTCCATTGAAAGCCTGTTTTCCCAGCTTAAAGACAGAACTAGGAGATTTCATAACAGGTTTCCATTTAACAGTTCGTTCGACTCTGAGCTGGAGGTCACTAATATTGAGTGACACATCTACTATTTTTAGTTATTGTTATGAAAGCTCTTAGTTTCGAAAATTTTATATTGATAAACGCTAATCGATTTACGGTGAGATTAATGGAAGTAAAAATTCGAAATATTGGCGTGATAGTGTCTGGAAAGTTGGAGGAACCAATCTTAGAAGGAGACTGCTTGGTTTTGGATAATGGTAAAATAGCATTTATTGGATTTGAAAATGAGTTGGGCGATAAAAATTTCGATGTAGTGATAGATGCAAATGGCAATACCGTGTTCCCAGGGCTTATAGATGCACACGTTCATCCCGTTTTCGGAGACTATACACCAAGGCAAAATACCATAGGGTGGATTTCAGGTTATCTTCATGGTGGGGTAACAACAATGATTTCTGCTGGCGAACCACATATGCCTGGAAGGCCCAGAGATATTGTGGGTGCCAAAGCACTAGCGATACTTGCAAGGAAAAGTTTTGACAACATGAGACCAAGTGGTGTAAAGGTTCACGCCGGTGCAGTTATTCTAGAAAAGGGAATGACGGAAGATGATTTCAAGGAACTGGCCCATCATGGTGTGTGGCTGGTAGGAGAAATCGGACTAGGTAGCGCGTACAAACCTGAAGATGTTAAACCACTTGTTCAACTCGCTAGGAAGTACGGCATGAAAGTAAAAATGCACACTGGCGGCACTTCAATTCCAGAAAGTACAACCATAGGTGCAGAGGAAGTAATTGCAATTCACCCTGACATAGTGGGACACATCAATGGTGGTCCGACTGCCATGCCGCTGGAAGATGCATTCAGAATAGTGGACGAAACTGATATAATCTTAGAATTTGTCTATTGTGGAAATCTGAAAGCTTTACAAGAAATATTGAAATACATAAGAAATAAAAATGCTCTCGAAAGGGTGGTTCTAGGAACGGATTCTCCTTCTGGGACGGGAATTATACCTTTAGCCGTCCTTAGATTGCTGGCCTTCATCTCATCTATTTGCGAACTTGAACCAGAAAAGGCAATTTCGCTAGCTACTGGAAACACTGCGAGAGTTTATGGTTTGAATACGGGCGTTATAGAAACTGGAAAGGAGGCAGACTTGGTTTTTGCAGATGTGCCCATGGGAGGTGTTGGAGATACTGCGCTTGAAGCTTTAAAGAATGGAGATGTGCCAGGAATTTCTGCTGTTTTAATTAATGGTGACATTAAGGTTGTAAAAAGCAAGTATACACCTCCACCATATAGAATGATTGAAATTACAAAAGGGGGTGATTGAAATAGTAGTAAAATTGAAGAATTATATAGGAGGAAGATTTATAGAATCTAAAAGCTGTGAGTACATAGAGGTAACTAATCCAGCTTTTGACGAAGTAATAGCTCTATGTCCAATGTCTACCAATGAGGAAGTAAATGAGGCTGTTAAAAGCGCTAAAGAGGCTTTTTGGGAATGGAGGCAAACTCCTCCGCCAGTCAGGGCGGAATACTTGTTCGAGCTAAAATATAAATTAGAAGAGAACAAAGAGAGGCTCGCTGAAATAATAGTTAACGAGCATGGTAAGACGTTCGAAGAAGCTATGCAGGAATTGATGAGAGGAATACAATACGTCGAGCACGCCTGTGCAATTACAGAACTCCTTAAAGGGAGTTTTTCAGAAGATGTGGGTAGAGGAGTTGACGAGTACTACATTCGCGAACCATTAGGACCTTTCATTATACTTCCACCTTTTAACTTTCCAGCAATGATACCACTCTACTTTGGATGGGCGGTAGCAGCTGGGAATACAGTGATAATTAAACCGAGTGAGATTTGTCCCATGACAACAAATGAAATTATAGGATTATGCCACGAAGTAGGTTATCCTAAAGGCGTTATAAATGTCGTTCACGGAGGTGCAGAGGTTGGAAGGGCTTTAGTTACGAACAAAGATGTTGTGGGTGTTACTTTTGTGGGTTCTTCGAGGGCTGCCGAAGAAGTTTATAAACTTGCAACATCCCACGGCAAAAGGGCTCAGTGCCAAGGAGGTGCGAATAACCATGCCTTAGTTATGGAAGATACAAATCTGGATGGTATTATGCAAAACCTTGTAAATTCTTGTTTTGGCCATGTAAGCGAGAGATGTTTTGCAATATCTAACATTCTAGTAATCGAAGAAATATATGACGAATTCATAGACAAGTTCCTAAAACAGGTAAAGGAAATCAAACTAGGTTATGGTATGGATAAAGATGTTACAATGGGGCCAGTAGTGACGAAAGAAGCTTTAAAAAGACTTCTAAACGAGATTGACCTAGCTATCAAAGAGGGAGCAAAATTGATACTTGATGGGAGAAAATACAAGGTCGAAAAATATCCGAAAGGGTACTTTTTAGCCCCTACTGTATTTGAAGCTGAGCCAGGAATGAAAGTGTTTGATGAAGAGGTATTTGGACCCATAAGGTGTGTTAAGAGTGTTAAAAACTTCGAAGAAGCGATTTCAATAATAAACCAAAGTAAATACGGTCATACTGCAGTAATCTATACGGAATGTGGAAAGTACGCAAGAGATTTCGTGAGAATGGTTAATACTGGGCAAATTGGCATAAACGTGGGAACCCCAGCTCCAATCGCGTTTTACCCGGTAGGAGGGAGAAAGACATCATTTTACGGTTCAACTAGGGGTAGAGCAAACGATGCAATTGATTTCTACACCGATAAAAAAGTAGTGGTATCTAGGTGGCTAGGTAAAAGAGGTTAAGGGGGTGTGCAAAATGAGCATAGAAGTGGATTTAAAAGGTATGGAAATAAGGAAAATTGTTACTTACTCCGAAGAAATTTTTATGGATGGGGGGAAAGCTGTCGAAAGGCCGATTAAGAAAGTCGTTTGTGCAGCTGTTATAAAAAACCCTTACGCTGGCGAATATGTAGAGGATCTCTCTAAGCTTATAGAGTGGGGAGAAGTACTCGGAAAGATCTTGACAGAAAGAGCAGTTGAAATTCTTGAAGATAATGTTGAAAGTTACGGTAAAGGAGGAATAGCAGGTGCTAAGGGGGAGCTTGAACATGTAGCAGCAATTTTACACCCAAAGATTGGCGCGCCAATGCGGGAAGTAGTTGGAGGAGGGAAGGCGATAATTCCTTCGAGTAAGAAATATGGCTGTATGGGTACACCACTGGATATACCGTTGCATTACAAAGATGCAGCCTTCGTTAGATCACACTTTGATGCTGTAACCATTTCGATCAGCGATGCACCAAGAGATGACGAACTCGTAATTGCAGTAGCGGTGACTAACGGTGGTAGACCTCACCCCAGAGTTGGTGGGTTGAAGAAGGAGGAAATAAAGGGGATAGATGGGCTTAGGTAATGCTTGAGAACTTTAAACACGTAATTGTAGGATTAGAACCTAGCAGGAATAAAAGTATGAGGCCACAGCAGATTTCATTTCAAAACTTAGGATTGAGGGTGCAGCGTCTAAGGAAAGATCTGGCGATGTATTGGCAGATAATTAATTTGGAAAGAATGTTCCTTGTGAAACACGGATTAAAAAGAAGGGTACAACCCTACCAAGGAGTCGGTAAACAGTTCGAGTTCGTGTCTAGGGGAGGTAAATACAGGTTGTTGAACCAGATGTTGCGCTTAACGAATACTCTAAGTAAGATGAGATAAATGCAGAATATCAACCAATAAGAGAAATATAAAGAAAAATTTAAGATAAATATGAAGGTTGGTGTGAGATATTTAACTACTGTAAGGAGTATCACCACGAAGTCAAAGGAAGAGTTCGAACTCATAAGTGGAACGTTAGGGGAGTTACTAAATTTTATCGAAGAAAAGTACTCGCTGAAAAAGAAGTTAGGAAATATAACGGTTTTAGTAAATAGTCAACCCATACGGGGGAACTTAGCATCTTACAAATTAGCTGAGAATGACGATGTAATCATTACTGCGCCAAGTATTGGTATTGGTAACAGAAGTGCCTTTATAACGGATGATTGTACTGGATGCGGTTCATGTGCTAAAGAGTGTCCAAAGAATGCTATAAATATCATAAAGTCAGATGATAAAAAGAGGGCATTTGTTAACTCCAAGTTATGCGTTGATTGCGGAGCTTGCAAGAAAGTGTGTAACTTTAATGCCATCGTATTTTTGCCCTCAAAAGGGATCAAATGTACGAGTTGTCCAGTTTTTTGTACCATAAAAGACGGAGAATACGGGGCTTGTAAAAGATATAAAAATGAGAGGGGGAGGTTAGTTCTATCCAGAAGAATCTCTGTTCCAGCTCAGAAGAGATTCGGAGAACCTCTAGTTTATGGTGTAGGGGCTGGTAATACATATCCCGACTTTGTACCAGCCCCGATCATTGTAGAAGGTAACGTAGAAGGAGTAGATGTGGTCACAGTTGTTTCAGCAACACCTCTTAGCTTTTCCCACTTGAAACTAAAAATAGATACTGATGAGTTCATAGGAACAGAAGGTCAAACTGTATACAGAGACGGAAAAAAGGTAGGGATAGTTGTGACAGAAGAATATGGATCAAAAATGATAGATATTGGAGGGGTAAACATTCTGCAGAGTAAAACAGGACTAACAGCAGCAAGAACAATAGTAGACATTGTGAATGGAAAAGAGGTTGAATTAAAAATCGGTAAAAAGAGCTGGATTAGATTTAAGCTTGGCAAACAACCAGTAATTAACGGGAAAAAGGTAAGAAAGATGCGTGCAGGATGTGGAAGTGCGATTATAGGCATGTTTGCACCATATCTGAAGAAAGTTGCTGATGAGGCAATAATTTTAGACTCCCATATAATTGGCCTCCTTTCAGAGCACTATGCAGGTAAGTACTTAGGTATGAAATATTCGGGTATAATCCCATGGGGTGTTAAGAGTACAGACGGCCGTTACTTTGGTGAGCATGGTGACGGAATAGGTGGTACACCAATCAAGGACCCACTTGACGCAATTAAAAAAATAGACTTCAATTACGCTTGGGAAGGCATGAGAGTCTTAATAACTGATACAACGGGAGAACACCTTAGTATGTTCGAGTTGAGAGGAGAAAGGTTAAAAGAAATAGAACCTACTGAAGAAGCCAAGAAAGTGGTCAAGATGATATTTGATACATGCGAAGATTCTGGAGTTTCTGCGCTATTTTGCGGGGGGGTAGGTGGTAGTGCGAGAGCTGGAGTGGCGAAGTTTCCTAAAAAAGTTACAGAAGCTGTACATAAAGGGCTAATAAAGTTAACTATTGGCGGAGCTCCAGCTTTTGTACTCCCAGGAGGGGGCATTAACTTCTATGTGAATGTTGAAGAAATCAAGGGAAAAGATCCTTTAACCTATGTCCCAACACCTGCGATAGTTGCTCCGATTGAGTATACGATGGAGAGAAAAGTTTACGAAGAAATAGGTGGACATATAGAAAATAAAATGAGTTATAATGAGTTTATTAAAAAGTATGAAGTCGAACTACTCTGACCTAACTTACTTTTTAGATTCCAAAATGAGGCTTCACATATATCTTGGCCCAATGGGCCTTGTTATAACAGCGAAAAACGATGGAGAATCAATATTTGTCAGTGAAAGAGCGATTAATCGAACAGTATCTGTTGCAATCCAGACTTTAGAGGACGTTGCAGGAAATCTAGACATTGTAACTTCATGGTGTAAGCCATTAGACATTTCAAGCCTTCCAAAAGTTGTAAAAAAAATGGTGGAATCAGCGTTAATTGGTCAGGAATTTTTTGGAGAGAAAACAACACCTTTAATTAGCGTTGCAGGATCAATCTCGGATTGCATTCTAGAAGAACTTGAATCTGAAGCGGAGTACATTATAATCAATAATTATGGCGACATCGCCTTAAGAGTTGAACGTGCGAAAATAGGGCTGTTAGACGCTAAAGAGAACTTATTCGGAGTCATGGAAGTGGACAATAGTATTGGAGGAATATGTACTAGTGGTTTCAGAGGAAGAAGTTTTTCAAAAGGAATATCAGAGGCTACGGTTTGCATTAATAAATCTGCATCTCTTGCAGATACTTTTGCGACATTAATCGGCAATAGGGTTGTGGTAGATTCTCCCAAAATTAAATACGAGTACGCAGAAAATCTAGACCCCCTTACCGATATCAGAGGAGAAAAAGTTGTCATGAGGCATGGTGAATTATCTAACTCAGAAATCAGAGATGCTATAATTAATGGTTTAAGTTTTGCCAAAAAAGTGGGAGTCGCTACAATAATTAAATTGGACAAGTTTGTAGGGATCTATCCTAAAAAAATTAAGAAGTTGATAAAATTAGAAAAGGATTTTAAGTTCTTAAATATTAAAAATAATAATAATTAAAAATAAAATTAGGAGGTCTTCGATGGAAGAGAAGTTCGATGCCATAGTTGTTGGCGCCGGAGCCAGCGGGCTTGGAGCAGCCTATAAACTGGCTAAATACGGATTTAACGTGGTA
>Ga0180889_1141_pt1 | contig 12482 bp, 8 predicted proteins | sample Deesub1362A_J573_FD_124182 | JGI IMG/M metagenome (GOLD analysis project Ga0180889, IMG submission 124182) | Thermoplasmatales archaeon JdFR-43
TATGAAGGGTGCCGGACGGCAGCAAACAGAGAAAAAATAGGAAGTCGGGAATGGACACGCCAGAAGAAGGAGATAACAAACCAAATGAATACGACAAAATCTCGGAGTTATATTGCCCGCCCACCGGGGACAGAGTTAGCATAGGAAAGCCCTCCTTCAGACGGGTAAAGGAGTTTAAACCTTCACGATTGCTAGGAACCTTTCATAAGTTGACATCAAAATTGGATAACACGACATCAAAATAGATTATTCGGTTCCAGAACCAGAACTGCCCTGCTGTCAAAGCTCATGCTGAATCCCGACAGCAAGTTCCACATCCGCGAACTGTCAGAGCACAGTTCGCAATATGCTTAAGCATGTATCCCGGAACTTTGCCTCAGGCAAACTGAGCGAGGCACTCGAACTCGTGAGGGGGAGGAGGGTTACAGTCTGTAAAGCTGCTGAAATTGCCGTGGTTTATCATGCTTACAGAAACCGCATCACTGCTCTGCTGGACGAGTTGCTTAACGCTCCTGGCCAGGCGGTCCAGCTTGTAGAATACCACGACATCGAACTTCTTGAGGCGGGTATCTTCTATTAGTTGCTTGAGGGCCGGGCGGTCCTCCCTGGATCCCGACATCCTGTCAACGTATTCGACATATTCCCAGCCCATACGCTGGCAGAATTCTCTGCAGGGAATGAGCTGGGTTTCAGGGTTCTGGCGGTATTCATCGTTTCCGTTCTTCTTGTCCCTGGTACTTACCCTTGCGTAGATGGCGGCTTTTTTGGGCATGTATCTGTTTCAAAACTCCTTAAACTTAAACCTTTAAAAAACAAGGGGTGTGAGTAAAGGTAATTATTGTCGCACCGTTTTTGATGAGAATGATAAAGTTTCCTACAATAATATGCTTTGAAACGTAGTTAGTTCAGAACAATCTTAATCCATGGCAAAAATATAAATATTTCCGGAGGCCCATAATTCTTGATGAATATGCTGTCAATGCTTAGTGACCTACTTCGATTTGCTCTTGCTGTTTTGGAGTTAGTTGAATATATAAAAAATCAGACCAAAGGTAACATATTTAAGGGTTCATTAGTAACTCAAGAATACTAACCATTTGTTACTAATGAGTTTATATAAAATTTAATTAAGTAATATGCCTCTTTCCAATGTGTATTACACAGGCGTGGGGGAAATGTTTCAGTTTACTCGCAAAATTTAAACCTTCACGCTTATGGGGGTTTGGAGGGTGGAAGTGTTAACTTTCACTTTCACTCCACTCAAAACCCCTTTCAAGGTAACCAAAGAACCTTCAACCGATGCACAGCAAAGCCATCGAGATTCCAGTGGGGACTTTAGCAGCCGTAATAGCTCCATCAGACTTTGCTATCCGGCTCATTCTGGATTATCTTGAGTATCATGACAATATGCTCTATGTATGCGGTGATTACTCAGTTATTCTGCCAAAATTCAACAGGAAGAGAATTAACTTCCATGTGAGAAGAGCATTCACTTCTTATCAGCTCCTGGAGATACTTGAGGATGCAGAACACGACATGCTCTTCATCGAGCACGAGGGGTTTGAGGGTTCAGACGGGCTTGTCGAGGCAATTTTTCTTGCTATGAGAGAGGTGGCAAGAAACGGATCCATCGTTATCCTCTACTCCACCAGGATGGACGGGTTTGTGGATTTCGTTGCCAGAAATGCTGACAGGTTTGTTCTGGTAAGGAAGGTGAATGGTGGATTCATTGTCCAAGATTCTGGAGCCGAGCTCTTTGTTGGTAACGGAAAGAACATGAGTCTGGGTGATTTCTATGGGTAGGAGCATGAGCAGCGTCAGAATGGAGGTTAAGAAGATTGCTGAGAGGTGGTTGATGGTAAAGAGGGCTTTGAAGAAGGAGGATCGGGTTTACGCCGAGAGGCTTGCCGAGATGGCAAAAAGGCATTCGAGTGAGGTGTTTTACGCTTTTGACGATCCTCTCGAAGCTGCCGTTTTCTCTGTTCTGGTTGAGATGATGAAGGAGATTGATGAGCTGAGGTGTAACAACGATGATGATCCTGGACTGCTGGGCTGGCAGGAGAGTTCAGCTGTGGGTGAAGAGGAAGGAGAGGGTAAGGGAGGTTGAGTATGATTATCAGCCCTGGTTTTACCTCCATCTTCCTGACCCCCATCGCCATGCTGAGATGATTGAGGGGCTGGAGAGCCTGTACAGAGTCGAAGAATGTACATTCCAAACCATCTATGGAGAGCTTGACGGCTATAAAATCTACTGCGATGTTAAAGATCTTAGGAAAGTTGCAGAGAAGATAGAACTTCAAACAAGATTCCAGGTGAAGCTGTACAACGTTGATGTGAGGCTTGACCAGAGGTTCTTCGCCGAGAGAAGGCTAATCTCTGATGAAGAGAGGTTCAGCATAGATGGAGTTCCGGAGCTGAAGACTGCTAAAGTGGAAGTGAAGGGGGAGAAGAGCTATCCGGCGGTGAAGAATAGGATTGTGGAGGTAAGAGTTAACGGAGAAGTGCTGAAAGGGAGTGAGAGGGAAATCATTCAGGAGCTCTCCAGCCAGATTGAGTCGCTGGATCCGGACGTTATTTTATTCCTGCATGCAGACTATTGGATGCGGTTTATTCTTGCCAGGGCCAGGAAGTACGGCATTGACACAAAAATTAGCAGAAACGGCAGATACAGGAAGCTTGGCTCGAAGTCGTACTTCAGCTATGGAAGGGTCGTTTACAGGCCGTCAGCCTATCTGCCTGCTGGAAGAGTTCTGATTGACACAGCAAACTCCTTCAACTATAAAGAGGGAGGGCTTGAAGGGGTCTTCCTTGCCTCCCGCCTGGCCTGCATTCCCGCAAACTATGCAGCAAGGTTTACTCCAGGCACCCTCATCTCAAGCTACGAAGTGTATGAAGCTCTGAAGAGGGACATAGCGGTTCCCTTCCGTAAATTCGATGCGGAGAGGCTGAGGAGCTTTGAGGAGCTAAAAATGGCTGACAGAGGGGGCATGATCTTCCAGCCCCGGCCCGGAGTTTACGAGAACGTTTACCAGCTTGATTTTGTCTCAATGTATCCCTCCATCATAGTGAAGTGGAACCTGTCTCCTGAAACCATAGCATCTAACAATGGAAAGAAGGGATTCCTCCCGCTAGTTTTGGAGCCTCTGCTGAACCTGAGGCTGGAAACCAGAAAAATGAAAAAGATTGAACCGAAATACGAGAGGCTGGACTCAATCCTGAAGTGGATGCTTGTTACGTGCTTCGGCTACACCGGCTACAAGAACGCCAGATTTGGCAGGATAGAGGTTCACGAGGCGATAACGAGGGTGGGCAGGGAGGTGCTGATAAGGACGAAGGAGATTGCCGAATCAATGGGCTTCGAAGTGCTGCACGGTATAGTTGATTGCTTATGGTTGAGGGGAGAGAAGATAGAGGAGCTGAGAGAAGTGGTTGAGAAGGAGACGGGCTTGCTGACTGGCATCGACTCATTCAGCTGGATAGTCTTCCTTCCCATGAAGGATGAGACAGGAGCCTACAACCGCTACTACGGCAGGCTGAGGGATGGCAGCATGAAGGTTAGAGGAGTTGCTGCAAGGAGGGGTGATACTCCTGAATACATCAGGAAGATGCAGATGGAGATGTTCGACGTGATGGCGAAAGCTAGGAGCGTTGAGGAGATTCAGAAGGTTAAAAGCAGGCTGATCAGAATATATCACGACTACAAGGACAAACTCAGGAGAGGAGACGTTAATCCTGAGCAGCTCGCTATCAACAGAAGGATCTCGAAGCTTGAATATTCAAGGATGTGTGCTGAAGCTTCTGTAATAGAGGTGTACAAAAAGCTGGGAATAGCAGTCTCGCCGGGGATGAATGTGAGCTTTGTTGTGGTGGATGCAAGGAAATGGATTGTTGAAGCTCCCTGGGAGGCAGCAGGTTATGACGAAGAATACTATACAGGACTGCTGGATAAGGTGTGGGACAAACTCATTTTTGCTTTCTGGTAAGGGAATGTATTAAATAACATGTAAGATTAGAATAAAAATTAGTAATCTCTGTTATTCTGGTTGTTATAGATTATTTTCTTGTGATAAAATGAAAAATGATTTGCGAGTTTTTTTATATACTGACATTATCTAAAATATATTCTGAAATCATTATGATATAAAAGATCAAAACAATAGAAATTTATACCTGTGTTAGTATAGTGGATTGAGGAGAATTAGAAAGAGCAAAATTGATGGGGGTGACATACAAACTAGTTATGTATAATATTCTAAAATCTTTAATAGTGGGTGTGAAAGAATGGGATTCAATATAATCAATAAGATTATAGATTGGTTAAAGAATGTCTTTGGGGTTCGTCAAAAGACAAAATCACAATTAGGGTTCAAAAAATCAGATGAGAGAGAACAAGCTGTGATACAAGATCCAAAAACGGATTTACAAAAGTACCAACTCGTTAAAATGCCTTTGCAAGGAGAAGACGGTGATATTAGGTGTGAAGAAGAACTTAAAGAGTTCGATGAAACACTCAAAGAAAAAAGGACGGAAGAGAAAACTGAAACAGGAAAATTCTCTAATGTCGTATTTAGTGATAAAAAGGTTAAAGAAAAGTTAATTGAGGAAAAACAGGAGGGATCTAGAGAAGAAAAGGAAAAACGTGAAGTTCGGGAAAAGACGTACAGAAAGACATCAGAGAGAGAAAAAGATGGAAGAAAAAAGAGTAAACCGTACAAAAAGAAATCTCCTACTGAGCCTGTTAGAGTGATAAAAGAAACTACTGATAAAAGACAAAAAGCACCCATTCTTAGACAAAAAGAGATCGATTTGGGTAAAAGAAGGCAGGCAAAGCGGAGTAAAAAGTCTAGCATTTCAGAGACGATTCCAGGAAAGAAAAGAGAGAAAAAAGATTCAGTAACTTCTGCAAGAGTAGTAGCACCATTTGTTGAAGTTGATCTTGATGAAGCCAGAGTCTTCCTTGTAATTCCAAGACAAAGCCTTGAATCCACTACAGAAGGCATCTTGCAAAAACAATTGAATTACATGATAAAGCTAAATGGTGAAGAGAAAATACTTCCAATAAGCACAGTTGGGATGGGAAGATATTTAGAAATAGCTGAAAAGAGAATTGAATTGGGAGAACCCCTACAAAAATTTGAGGTTATTTATCCTTTAGAACTCGGAGAGAAAGTTTACCGTTATAAACACCTGAATGATTTTATTTATGTTTTCGTTGCAATCGGGAATAATTTAGGTAGAATGCATTATTTATATGATTTGGACGGGAACGTGAACCCACTACCTCAAAAAGAAGTTTGGATCCTTCTCAACGAAGATTTTGAGTTGGCTATTGAACCAGATATGATAGAGGATACATGGATTTGGGAAAATTACCGACTATTTTATGTTAATCTGAAAAAAGTAAACAAATTAGTTATAATACACAGAACTACAAATAAGAAAGAAGTTATACCATGTGAATCCACTTTCTCTGTAGATAGTGAAGCTGTCGTTTACGATGACTTCGGAAGACAATCCCCCATTTTTACAGGGAATAGTATTGAGATAAGAGCTCCGATAGTGAATGAAGAAGGATGGAGAGTTTGGATTCAAAACAAACAAGCTGGTTATAGGATTGTTTCAGATAACTGGTCAGGAAAAGAACCCCTTAAACTAAATTTTGATCATGATTTGCCCTGTGAATGTGGGGAATTTCAAGTGGATATCTGTGGACAAGATGAGGAACCTGTTACAACATTATTTTTCCGATATGTCCCCTCTTTGCAATTGAATTATCCAAGAGAAATTATTGTTCCAAGCTCTCAGCATGGACATAGAGCAGAATGTATTGAAGTCGTCTTAGGAAGTGATTTTCAAGAATGGGAATTGAAAGTTCACGGAAAGATTGAACCTTTTGAGAATAGCTATCAGATTGAACTGCCACCGGAGCAAGATACTCTTAGCTTTTCTATCAGCCAAAAGAATAAACCAGAAACTGAAGTAAGATTTCAGATAACAATCCCTAGGGTAAAGTGGAAAATTTCGAACCATGAGACTTGGAGTGATAGGCCCCTACAAATAAAGAGAGAGGAATTGATGCCGGGTTGTGGACTATATCTTATCGTTTTTGCCGGTGGTGTTGCCGGTAAACACAATCTTTTAGCCATTCTTAAGTCAAATAGCCAGAAACTACAAGAAGGAAAATTCTCTAAAAAAGGTATGAACTACTTACTATATTTAAATGAATTTAGTGAAACTATCGTAAATAATAGTAGTAAGTTGACTCTTACAGTGGGGATAGATAACAAATTATGGTTTGATGCTATATACTTCCCACCTGACCTTAATCGACTAAAGGAGATACTAAATCTTCTCAACTCCTTCGGGTTTGTTGATATACCTGACTACGAAACAATGTTAGTACAGGATTATGAAAAAGCGGAGGGTATCATTCAGGAGAAATTAAAAGATCTCAAAGAAGTATGCGAATATATTGTCGAGAAGTCAAAAAATGAGGAGTATTTAACCCTCTTGAAACAAGCACATGAAAGTTCAAATCAAAATAATTTAATTGATTTAATTAAAAAATACCATGAAATTATTACAAAGTTCAGAGATGAGATGAATAAAAATTTCAAAACTCTTAATGATGAGATTGAAAAAGAGCGAGTAGAGAAGAAATTTTTTAGTAATTTTTATAATAAATATTTAAAACAAGATATTTTAAAAATGAAAGAGATTCGTTCAAAGCGATTAATCCATATAATGGACATACAAATCTTTTATGAAAGTTATAATAGAATTAGTGAGGAAATTAGGATCATTAAACATAGAAGATATGATGATTTCTGGATACGGTTTGTTTCCGATATGAAGAATCCTGGAAATATCCAGTACTTAGTAAAGAAGTGGAAATATTTTAAGGAGAGAGATGGAAATCTAAACAATATTGATAAAGATTTCGACGAAAAGTATGTTTTTGAACCATTAGGCGAAAATGAAGAGATTAAGAAAGCGATTTTGAAATTTTTTATTCCAAAATCATTAAATGAATTGAATTTATATGATAGGTTGAGATTTCTAGATTTATCAGAAAAAGACAAGGAGCTCGCGATTAGAGATGCAAACAGATTTTTTGGCAAAATATTAAAGTTAAAGAAAGAAATTCAAATTGAATTGGAGATGAATGAAAATGGTGATGGATCCTCTTAAAGTAACTCAGAATATTAGAGATAGCTATATAAGATACTTAACCAGTACTTTTCGTTTAAGAGATGCAGAACTCCGAAAACTATTCCAACAAGAGGTTGAAAAGTTCCAATTTACAAATGGACCTATTTTAGAAGCAACACCTCCTTTTAAAGAAGGCTGTTATCTCCAGAATTTAATCGAAGAAGGTTTGCTTAGTGACAAATTGGAGAAGTTTATTTTTGATGCAATGCCTTATTTACGAGATAACCCATTATATTTGCATCAGGAAAAGGCCATCAGAAAATTACTTAAAGGTCGAAATGTGGTCATTGCCTCTGGTACTAGTAGTGGAAAGACAGAGTGTTTTCTAATACCAATTTATAATCATCTTTTAAAGGAATACGAAGCAGGAAAGCTTACGCCAGGAGTAAGAGCTCTTTTACTATATCCGATGAATGCACTAGCGAATGATCAACTAAGAAGGTTAAGAGAAATATCGAGAGTTATGGAAGAAAAGATGCCTGAAATTACGATAACTTTTGGCAGATATGTTGGTGACACTCCTGAAACTAAGAGGGAAGGTTTAGAGAAGTTTAGATTAATGAATCCTGGAGAAGAACCTGTAAAGAGTGAGCTTCTTTCAAGGGAAGAAATGCGAGAAAACCCACCGCATATTCTTATAACAAATTATGCGATGCTTGAATATCTACTTTTGAGACCAAAAGATTCGCCTTTCTTTGATGGAGAATATGCAAGGAACTGGAAATTTTTGGTTCTGGATGAAGCCCATATCTACAGCGGAGCAATAGGTATTGAAATGGCTATGCTTCTCCGGCGTTTAAAAGACAGAGTTTGCGATAATATGGAGGGGGATCTGCAGTGCATCGCAACAAGTGCAACTCTTGTTAAGGAAGAGGGAGATTTTGCAAAGGTAGCAGATTTTGCAACTCAACTTTTTGGAGAGAAATTTGACTGGAATCCAGAGGATAACGAGAGGCAGGATATAATTAAGGGGGAAAGAATTAAAACAGAGACCATGAAAGTAAAGTTTAAACCGCCACTCAAATTATACTCCGAATTAGATAAAATTATTCAAAATACCACCTCCTCCCTTTTGGAACAACTGTACAATATTTGTGAGAAAAACACAACTCCCAAAAATATTTTAGATGGATCAAAAAGTAATTGCAATAATAATCCAAAAAGATTCCTCTTCGAAGTCCTTTCAAAAGACGAGAGAGTAATAAAGCTAAAGTCTCTACTGGAAGAAGGGTCAAAGAATATTCAGGAATGTATTAAACATATCATAGAAAAAGATAATCCTTCACAGGAAGAATATCACCAAATAATCAGCTTGATCAATATATTGGTTTGGGCCCGTCCTGATGAAGAATCTTTACCACTTTTACCAGCTCGTTATCACCTATTTGTGCGTGCACCAGAAGGCGTATTTGTATCCTTTTATCCTGAGCCAAAGATATTTCTAGAAAGAAGAGAGTTGACACATGAAGGATATCCAGTTTTTGAATTGGCGTCATGTCGTCGCTGTGGACAAGAATATTTGGTCGGAGACGTTACAGATGGTAAACTAAAACATCCCTTTGTTGAGATAGATACACCCAGAAAAAATAGATATTTTCTACTATGGAGGGAGGATCTTGAATTGGAAGAAGATGAAGACCAGGAGGTAGCTGTCCCTGAAGAGATTGCTGAAAAAGGGAAAATATGGAAGTTGTGCGTAAGATGTGGGTCAATATGGGAAGGTGAGCGCACGTGTACGTGCAATCATGAAAAAAGTACTATAAAAACCTTGATTGAAATAACTCCTAAGGATACAGTTCTCAACAAATGTTATCTCTGTGGATTGCGTTCTATTAATATCGTTCGTGAATTCATTTTCCAGAAAGACGCTCCTGCGGCAGTTTTAACTACAGCTTTATATCAGAATCTCCCAAAAGAGCATGTAAAGGAGAAGAAAATACTTATTTTTTCAGACAGTAGACAGGATGCTGCATTTTTTGCACCTTATTTGGAGTTTACATATAGAAGGATTTTATTTAGACGCTTAATAGTGGAGGCTTTGAGGAATAATCAATCAGATGACTATAGACTCAGGTCGTTATGTGAGGATGTTTTGCAACTCGCTGATGAAAGTAATGTATTCGATCGTCAGATGGATCGAAGAGAAAAGAAAAAGGAAGTGTGGAAATGGATACTCCAAGATTTTTGTGGTGTTTGGGATAGAAGAAACTCGTTAGAAGGTGTGGGCCTAGTGTCTTTTGTGCCCATATTCCCCGAAGATTGGAAGCCTATTAGTGAACTCTATGAATCGCCTTGGAGTCTTACTGAGAAAGAGGCTAAGGCGTTATATCAAATATTGATTAATTCTATGCGCTTCAATATGGCCATTACGTTTCCCGAGGATGGTCCAGATCCTCAAGACGAATTCTTTAGCCCAAGAAATAGGGAATACAAATTTAGAGGTGAAGGTTCTGATATCAGAAGAGGGATCTACTCATTTATACCATCCTTAAAGAGGTTGAATGTTAGGCTTGAATATTTGGAAAAATTATACAAAACCATTACGGGTAGAGATGACGAAGATGGCGAGTGTAGAAAATTATTAGGAAAAATATGGGAGGATTTGAGAGACAACTGGGTTGGGAGAGGAGTCTTCAGATTTAGTGATTCAAGGGATGGTGTTCTTTATAAACTTGATTATAGGTATTGGAGGGTAATCTATCCAAGCATTTCCGCCTGGTTTGTCTGCGATCGTTGTGGTGTAATTGTGCCATCCAGTATCCGAGGGGTCTGCCCAACATTTGGCTGTAATGGAAGCTTGAGGCCAATAGATAATCAAAAACTTAGAGAACTTGAAAGAAATCATTATCGCTACTTATATACCCATCTAACGCCTATAAGAATGGACTCTCGTGAGCACACAGCACAACTCACCACAGATTATGCTTCGAACATTCAGCAGAGCTTCATAAGAGGAGACATCAATATTTTGAGTTGTTCAACCACATTTGAATTGGGGGTAGATCTCGGAGAATTAGAAGCAATCTTTTTAAGGAACGTCCCACCAGAACCTTCAAATTATATTCAACGTGCAGGGAGGGCCGGAAGAAGGCTTGATACTATAGGGTTTACCCTGACTTTTGCTCAGCTCAGATCTCATGATCTTACCTACTTTAAAGAACCAGAAAAAATGGTCGAAGGAAGAATAAAACCACCAGTTATTGAACTTCGAAATGAGAAGATTATTTCCCGACATCTTCATTCTATCGTGATTGCAAATTTCTTCAAACAATTTCCTGATTACTTTGGGACAGTCGAATCTTTCTTCAAACTTGAAAGTGATGGTATTTCTGGCACGGAAAAAATAAGAGAATATCTTCAAACGAAACCTGAGTCCATCTTGAAATCATTAAAAAGGGTCATTCCAAGAGACTTGCATAACGTCTTCGGTATTGAAAAGTGGGAGTGGATACAGAGTTTTGTTGGGGATGAAGGTGTGCTTACCATAGCAGACGAAAAGATAAGAAGTGAATATTTTGATATAATAAAATTTTACGAATCGAAAAAAAAGGAGCTGGAAAAAGTAATAGGAGATCCGAAAAAATATCAACAAAGTGGAAAAAAAAAATAACATCTGATATGGGTTGGGCAGCAAATCGAATCAAAACTATTAAAGATAAAAAACTCATTGACTTCTTAGCGACGCATACAGTCATTCCTAAATATGGTTTCCCCGTCGATGTTGTTGAATTAAGCGTTTTATCTCATATTGATGCTGCTAAAAATATTCAATTAGAGAGAGATTTACGCTTAGCTATTTCTGAATTTGCACCTAGCAGTCAAGTTGTTGCAAATGGGTATATTTGGGAAAGCGCAGGCTTAAGAGTAGTAAGAAACAGAACATGGCCAATTTACTGGTATGCTGTTTGTCCTGATTGTAAGAAGTTTTATATCCAAGGGGGAACAATAGAAGAAACCCCACCCTCTATTTCATGCGATATTCATGGAGCAATCTCCCGAAGAAGTATACATAGATTCGTCACACCTATATTTGGTTTTGTAACCTCTAAGGATTTTGAACCCAAAAAACCGGGTGAATCACGACCAAAGCGTGAATTTACTACAAGGCCATATTTCTTTGGTTATAAGGGACCAGAAGAAAAGAGATTTTCTATTGGTAAGTTTAGGATTAAGTCAATGTATTCTTCAGATGGAGAGTTAGCTGTCATCTGCAAAGGTAAGAAAGGTGTTGGGTTTTGGGTGTGTTTTGATTGTGGTGCGGCATTCTCAGAGAGGAAAAGAGGAAAGCACAAAACACTTTATGGAACAGACTGTTCATCACCTTTAAGAGGTCCATTACATCTTGGACATACTTTTAAAACAGATGTGCTTTCTATTTCATTTGAAGAGCCAAATATAAGCTCAAGAGATGAAAGTTTTTGGTTATCCTTGCTGTATGCAATTCTTGAGGGTACTAGTCAGGCTCTCGGAATAAAAAGGCAAGACTTAGATGGATGTCTCTACCCATCTGAAGATGGAATCATGTTGATCTTATTTGATAATGTCCCTGGTGGGGCAGGACATGTAAAGCGTATAATAGATGAGGAAAACTTGTATGAGGTTCTTAAGAGTGCTTTAGCTCGTGTCAGAAATTGCACATGTGGACTTGAAACGAGTTGTTATGGATGTCTCCGAAATTATGAAAATCAATTCTGCCACGAATTACTGAAAAGAGGCGTCGTATTAGAATTTCTTAAGAAGAATTTGGGAGTGAGAGAATGATGCATACAAGGGTTGTAAAGGTTGTGTAGTCAAATGAAATGTTTCGCCACTATTTGGCTCACTTCTAACAGGAACACTTAACAGGAGCATAACCGAATTCGCTAATGCTCCGTCCAAATTCCCTGCTACGCTTGAACTTCGGATATTCTCAGAACATTAGATGACTTATTCCGCAGCTATCTTAAGGAAAATAGAAAAATAAATTCGAAAAAAATAATATTGAGAAAGCTCTTTGAAGACTTAGAAGGGGATTGAATGATCGATTCAGCCAGATTTTAAACAGAATTGAACAGAGTTAGAATTATATGGGACAGGAGAAGCAACACCTTTTGAAGAGTATCTAACTAATTAGGGTTCTTACTAACGTAATTCTCAGCCAACCTCTGAAAAGTCTTCTTTTCTTTAAAACTCAAAGCAACAACCACACCTACCAAAGGGACATTCATAGCAGAAATCTCCTAAATCGAACAATACTGTTAACTTGAACAAAATATTTAAGTATTATCTAA
>Ga0180889_1012_pt1 | contig 12084 bp, 11 predicted proteins | sample Deesub1362A_J573_FD_124182 | JGI IMG/M metagenome (GOLD analysis project Ga0180889, IMG submission 124182) | Thermoplasmatales archaeon JdFR-43
TGAGGAAACTGGAGAAATAGTTGTTGAATATGATATGGATGAATAAGGTTATAAATCATTAAATCCATTTTTCATCATTTTTGAGAATAAATTTTTTTACCNGTGCTGCATTTAATTGCATGAAAGTATTAATTGTGATGGCTTCAAAAAGTGATGAAAGCGTAGGGAAAAAAGCGATNGAGATTTTGGAAAAGTTTGGTGTTGATTATGAAGTTGTCTATGCCTCAGCTCATCGCACACCTGAAAAAATAAAGGAGATTGCTGAAAGCGATGCCGATGTTTTTATCGCCATCGCCGGCCTGGCTGCTGCTCTGCCAGGTAGTTTGGCGGCATATACAACAAAGCCAGTGATAGGAGTGCCTGTCTCAGGCAAATTAAATCTAGATGCGATTCTTTCTATTGTTCAGATGCCTCCCGGTATTCCAGTAGCTGCTGTCGGGTTGGATAGAGGAGATAATGCTGCCTTGCTTGCCATAGAAATTTTGGCTTTGAGGAACAAAGAGCTGGCGAGAAAGCTTGAAGAATATAGGAAGCANATGAGGGAGAAGTATGTTTGATGCTGCAAAATTTGTTGAGGAAGCAGTGGAAGAAATAAAAAGGCAAGTTAAAGGAAAGGCAATTATAGCTGTATCTGGTGGAGTTGATTCTAGCGTTGCAGCTAAAATAGGGAGTATGGCATTGGGAAAAAATTTAGTGGCAGTGTATGTAGATACAGGTTTCATGAGGAAAGGAGAAAATGGATTTGTGAAAAATCTCTATGGAAAAATGGATTTAAAATTCATTTTTGTTAACGCTAAAAAAGAATTTTTTGAGGCTTTAAAAGGTGTGGCTGATCCAGAAGAAAAGAGGAAAATCATTGGAGAGAAATTCATAAGGATATTTGAGAGNGTTGCTAGGGAAGAGGGGGCTGAATATTTGATACAGGGAACAATAGCTCCAGACTGGATAGAAAGCGGAGGAGGGCTGCGAGATACAATAAAAAGCCATCATAATGTTGGTGGTTTGCCAGAAGAAATGAAACTAAAAATTATTGAGCCATTGCGCAATCTTTACAAAGATGAGGTAAGAGAAGTAGCGAGATATCTCGGATTAGAAGTNGCAGAGAGGCAACCATTTCCAGGACCGGGCCTAGCAGTGCGTGTAATGGGAGAAATCGATGAGAAGAAGGTTGAAATTGTAAGAGANGCATGTGCAATAGTGGAGGAAGAAATAGAAAAGGCATGCAAGGAAGGAATAATTGAAAAGCCATGGCAATATTTTGCTGTTTTATTGCCTGTAAGAAGTGTGGGAGTAAGAGGAGATATAAGGGCTTACGGCTATACCATCGCCATAAGGAGTGTTGATAGCATAGATGCAATGACCGCCGCCTACACAAAACTTCCTCATGATTTGCTGGAAAAGATGGCTACTCGCATAACAAATGAAATTAAAGATGTGAATAGAGTGGTATATGATATATCCAACAAGCCTCCAGCCACTATAGAATGGGAATAAAATGGAATGGGATGAATGGAAGCCAATTTACATAAAAATTTTGAATGAATTCAGTTACTCCCGCCTTAAAGACGAAGAAGCTGCTAAATTAGCGGCAGAAATGGCGGAAAGCAATATTTTGCCAGATGATTTAAGAAATTTGCTTCAGGGAAAGATTGTTAGCATATGTGGAGCTGGAAAAAACTTGGAAAATGAAATTGCTAAAATTGAAGGAGTTGTAATGGCTGCAGATGAGGCAACATCTATTTTACTCAATAATGGTGTTCTTCCTGCCATTATCACAACTGATCTGGATGGAAATGTTGATGACATATTGGAAGTAAACAAAAGGGGAAGCATTGTAATAATACATGCTCATGGGGACAATATGGAAGAATTGANAAAATACTTGCCAAAATTTTCTGGAAAAATTATGATTACTACTCAATCAAAGCCTTTTGGCAGCATATATAATTTTGGAGGATTTACAGATGGAGATAGAGCATATTGCATTGCAAAACATTTTGGGGCAAAAAAAATAAAGCTTATTGGCTTCGATTTTGANAATCCAAAGCCTAAAAAAGGAAAAAATTCGGAAATAAAAAAGAGGAAGTTAGAGTGGGCTAAAAAAATAATAGAGATGTCGATATAATCATTTTATCTTTTCTAGATGAGGTTTTATATCAAGCAATGGTGTGCCATCCAGAATATCAACATTTTTTACATATAGCTTTGCTCCTTCTATTTTTTGCAATTTAACAACTGATACACCTATTCCATTTGGGCGATTTGGGGAACATGTAGCAAATATCCCTCGCAATCCATTGTTTAAACGGGGTTTGATTAGCAATTTATAATCTTTTGATAGATGAAAATGATAGATTAGCACAATATGGTTAAATTTTTCTAAGCCTATTAATCCTTCCTTGTATTTCTCATATATTTCCACTATGCCCTCTGCTTCAGAATAAAATGGTTGTGGAGGAGCCTCCTTTTTGTAAGGAGTATGTATTATACCAATTGGTTTGTAAACTATTTTCATAATAGGAAAGATTATATGTATTTTTTATTTTTTGTAGCAATGAAGGTTTATGTTATAGACAATGGTGGCCAATGGACACATCGTGAATGGAGAGTTTTGCGATATTTGGGTGTAGATGCGGAAATTGTTGCAAATACCACTCCTTTAGAAAAATTGAAGGATGCAGATGCTTTAGTTTTATCTGGAGGAGCTCCTCGCGTAGGCTTGCAGGATAAATTGGGTAAATGTGATGAATACTTNCAGCATGCTGATGTGCCAATTTTGGGCATATGCGCTGGCCATCAATTTATGGCTCGTTTCTTTGGTGGAGANTGCGGNGAGGCGAAGGTGCCAGAATATGGAAAGGTTGAGATTGAGGTGATAGAAGAAGATGTTTTGTTTAAAGGGTTGCCAAAGAAAATGATTGTCTGGGAAAGTCATAATGATGAGGTGACAAAAATGCCTGAAGATTTTATCTTGCTAGCTTCTTCTGAAAATTGCAGGGTGCAGGCAATGAAACATGCTAAAAAGCCATTATTTGGTTTGCAATTTCATCCAGAAGTGGAGCACACTCAATATGGTAAGGAAATTTTCATGAATTTTTTGCAGGAAGCAAGATGATTGCTTATTTTCCAAAGCCGTGCTTTATTCCCGTTGCAATATCTGATTGCAAACTAAATTGTAAGCATTGCATGGGAAGATACCTAAAACAGATGATAAATATCAAAACAGAAAAAGAATTGCTTAAGTTTGGAATAACTTTCAGGGGCAATGGTATTCTTATTAGCGGAGGATTTGATGAAAAAGGAGAGCTAATCAATCTTGAAAAAATGCTTCCAATCATTAAAAAATTGAAAAAGCGTATGTATGTCGCAATTCATCCTGGATTCGTTAATGAAGAAGTAGCAGATAAAATAGCAGAAGCATGTGACATAGCTTTTGTTGATTTGCCAGCAAAAAATGCAATAAGAAGGGTTCTGAGATTAAATGCAACAGTGGAAGATTATTTTGAAAATATGGAAAAGCTTATGGAAGCCGGAATAAAAATCTCGCCCCACATCACAGCCGGCTTAAATTATGGTAAAATAGAGGAATGGGAACTTCTTGATAAGCTGAAAAATTATAAAATTGAAAAACTTGTTCTGAATTTTATTGTACCAACTGCAAAAACTTCGTTTGGGAATGTTAGAATAAACGAGGAGGAAGCTGTAGAATTTGTAAAAGAAGCGAAAAATAAAATAAAAGATGTTGTCATAGGTTGCATGAGGCCCCGTCAACTAGATATTGATTTAATTAATGCGGGANTAAAAGAAATTGCAAATCCATCTAAAATAGTACTAGAGTATGCAAAAGAAAAAGGAATAGTGGTGGAGAAAAAGCCATATTGTTGTGGAGTAAAGAATTTCAAAGAGTGTTGAAAAATCTTATATTCTACTTTCACATTTTCCATCATGAAGAAGTTTATCGTAATTTTAGTACTATCTGTTTTACTGCAGGCAAGTTTTGCAGGATATGAAAAATTAAGCATAAGTGAAAATAATGATGTAGAAAAAATTTATGGAGTGGTTAGTAGTGACCATATATCTGGATATTTAATGCAGGCTGGCTATCCCATACTACCTTATATAGTGAAAACATANGAATTTCCTGCAGGGACAAAAATAGAGGTAGAAGTAGAAGCAATTAATGTTATAAAAGAAAAAGCAAGCACAGTAAAGGTTGCTGCACCACCAAAAATAGATGGGTTTGAAAATATCGAGTTAAATTATGAAATAGCAGAATATGATATATATCCAGAAAAATGGTTTGATTATAGCNTTGGAGTAGGAAGAAATGAACAAGGTAAAATAGTTGAGTTTCTTACCATTTATTTTTATCCACAACGCATAACCAAGGATGGAATAATGCTGCAGTCAAGTGAATTTGATATCAAGATAAGATATGAGTTGCCTTCCAAACCTTTGTTCACAAAGGAGTCATACGATTTACTCATTATTTGTCCAGAACAGTGGGAAAATATTATACAACCATTGATAGAGCATAAAGAAAGTCATGAAATAAAAACAATGGTGAAAACAGTAGAAGAGATAGTTTCAAGTTATAATGGCAGGGATGATGCTGAAAAGGTAAAATACGCAATTAAAGATGCAATTGAACAATACGGCATAAAATACGTTCTCCTTCTTGGTGGGAGAAAACCAGGTATAAAAGAAAGATGGTATGTTCCTGTGAGATACAGTCATTTAGATGATAACTCAAACTGGGAGGCAAGTTATCTCAGTGATTTGTATTTTGCTGATGTGTATAAATATGAAGATGGAGAGCTAGTCTTTGAAGACTGGGATAGCAATGGAAATGGAGTCTTTGCAGAATGGAGGATGGCAGGAAGAGATTATCTGGACTTATATCCTGATGTATATGTTGGCAGGCTTGCATGCAGAAATAAGGCGGAGGTAAAAATAATGATTGATAAGATTATAACATATGAAGATTTTCCATTTAACGAATTTTATAAATTTATTTTGGTTGCAGGTGATTCATATAATGATAGCCATGGATATATCGAAGGAGAGCTGGCAACATGGGAAGCATATAAACAGCTGGAAGGATTCGAAGCTGTCAAAGTATGGGCCTCTGAAGTCGATTTGAGTGCTAAAAACATAATAAATGCAATGAATGGTGGGGCTGGCTTTGCATATTTCTGTGGGCATGGCAATCCAATGAGTTGGAGTACTCATGAGCCATATAACTTTGATGAATGGGAGGAGGGTTTACAAATTTTTGACATGCCTTTGCTTGAGAATGGCTATAAATTGCCTATTGTTGTAATAGGTGGCTGTCATAATAGCCAGTTTAATGTAACAATCTTCAATTCCTTTAATAAAGAAAAATTATGGAAAGGAGAGAATGCTCCAGAATGCTGGAGCTGGTGGCTGACCCGCAAGATAAACGGAGGAGCTATTGCTACAATAGGCAATACTGGCTTGGGGTATCATGGAAGTGAAGACAGTAATGAAGATGGCATCGCTGATTATTTACAAGTCTTGGATGGATGGCTTGAAATTAATTTCTTCCGCCTTTATAATGAAGGAATAGACATGCTTGGCATGCTGCATTCAGCAACGCTTACAGGCTTCATAAACACATTTCCAGGAAATGAAAAAATGCCTTTGACAGATGTTATTGACATAAAAGTTACGCAGGAATGGTGTTTGTTGGGAGATCCGAGCCTTAAAATAGGAGGATATGACTGATTATATAATTCCATAGAAGACAGCTGCTAGCACCACAACTGCAATTGCTGGGGGGATTAGAAATTTATATGCATCAATGAATCTGGGATGGAAATAATCATATGTTAGAACAACGCAAGGGTGGATGGGAGAGATTAAATATCCCATGAAAGAAGAAACATAGAGTAATGCCACCATATTTATATCCGTCAAAAAAGGGGCTAAAATCGGATATAGAATACCAACTGCTGCCAAATTATGAGCCGTAACCAGTCCAATTATGAAGGATAAGGTGGCTATTGTAATAACTGCAGGAAGACCGATTAAATGAGATGAAATTACTTTTGGAATTCCTGATGCAAATATTATATTTTTAAGGAGCATTATTCCAAATATTGCAACAGCGAGGCTTGCAGAGAATCCTTTTTTCAGCATTTTCACATCTTTCTTTTTCCCCATTATAAAAGCTGTCAATATGCCAGCAGGTAATGAAATTAAAAAGGCAGAATAGGTGGACATAAAAAATGAGAGGGGTAAAGCTATGGAGACTGGCAGTAGAATGGGTAGTAAACCTTTCAATTGCCCTTTCTTTCTTTCCTTTTTTTCCATCTCAACGTTTTTTATTCCTCTAACAAAAAGATATCCAATGAAAAAGAGGAGGATAAAAATTGGTAGTTGCTTTGCAATAATGGCAAAAATATTTTCACCAGATAAATCAGCAAGTAAAACTAAGGGGGTGGCTAAAGGAAATATAATGAACCATATATGGCGATACCATAGATTAATGGCCATCAATAATTCCTTTTTTACTCCTGCTGCTTTTCCATGTAAATCTATAAGAGGAGCGGAAAGTAATGCCCCTCCTGGAACAGGAAGTAATCCTAATATGGAAGGTATGGCAATAAGCATGCCTTTGTATGAAAGCTTTTGCTGCAGCACATCCAACACACCCTGGAGCAAACCCGTTTCCTGCAGAATGACAGCAAGCATTTTTATCATTATAACTATTGTAATCAAAGCCATAACCTTGTAATCTGTGATAGTTTTTACAAAAATATCTGGCAATTCTTCAGGAATGGAAGCAGCTAGTATCAAACAGCCAATTATGATTGCCAAACCAAAGTCTTTTCTATTTGCTACCATTGCTATTATTGTACCAAAAGAGAACAGAAGCAGCAAAATGAGCAAATACTCATTCATTTTATTCTCCTTTTCTTTTCTTTGCCAAGCAAAACAACCCTTGAATCTTTTCTTTCTGCTTCAATTTTGTAGCCTGTCAGCTCTGCAAGCTTCTCTCCGAATTTTTTAATTTCTTCATGGCTTGGCATGTTGGCAAGAGTCATTCTCTGCCTTGAATAACCAAGAAACATATATCCTTTTGGTTCTATAAACCATGGATTCGCTTTTTCATCTAATTTTGCATATTCTTTTTCATAACCAAGATTCCAATTTTTAACCAAAGTGTGCCTTATAACTGTTCTCGTGTCCAAACTTGGCAGCAATTCTAAAGTTTCATTTAATTTCTCCCATGCTTTCGGAAGTAGTGGGCAGCATAGCTTTTTATAAATCTCTTCATTTGGAGCAGCAACAGTAACATAAAGTTGCTTCGGCAGCACATCCATTTTTTCTAGAGCTTCAGGATTTGTTCCATTTGTTACTAGAAATGTCGTCATTCCCCTCTTATGACATTCTTCAAAAAATTGGCTTAAAAAAGGATATAGGGTGGGCTCTCCAGTTAAAGAGCAAGCAACATGTTTGGGCTCCACTGCCTCTTCCCATTTTTTTAAGTCCACCCTCTCATCACCCTTATAACCAGTTAGCAGGCGGCGCTGCTCCTCTATACATTTATCTAGAATGTAAGCCGGCTCATCAGCTTCCTCTTTTTTCAGCTCTGTTAATGTAAAGCCCTGAAAACGCCAGCAGTAAAGACATTTCTGGGTACAATGAAAAGCAGTAGGCGACATTTGCAAACAGCGGTGACTTTCTATGCCATAAAAAGTATTTTTGTAGCACGCTTTATTTTCAAGTAATGATTTTCTGAGCCAGTGACAAAGTTTTACAGCTGAATGTTTGCCAACCATTGCATATCCCTGATTTTCCAGAATTCTTTTTAAATCCTGTGATAAATGCATAATTGGAGAATTATCTCTATTTAAAAACTTATTCCATGACAAATTGTCGATGCGGTCAAGAATTAATGAATAGAGAACCCAAATAAATTTTCTATTTTCTCTGTAAACTACTCCAAAAAAAATTTAAATAAGTTTTAATATTGTGAATAATTATTATCGTGANGATNAGATGAAATTTAGATCAAAACTGCTGATACTATTGCTTGCAATCTCTCTAATACCTCTCACCTCAATTAGTTTTATATTGGTAAAAGGAGGATATGAGGAAATAAGAAATAAAGCTGAGGAAGGTTTGCTTAACTTAGTGGAGGCAAAGGCAGAATATTACGATCATACATTTCAAGATATAGCACAGTCGATAAATGGGGTTGCCTTTCACATATCTTCTGTATGGGGAAAAGGAAGCTATTATAATAAAAGCTATATCTGGATTTCNCCAGATGGAAAAGGATATGAAAAATTTGAAGAAGATATGAAAAATTTTGAATTTATAATGCCAGCTTTTCAATCTGTAATGTGTGAAANAGGCGAGATAAATTTAATGTTTCTAGGCATGGAAAATGGTGTATGTTTTCTCAGTGATGCAAAAGTGGTAGAGAAATTAATGAATGAAATTAAACATTTCGACCATAGGGAAAGGATATGGTATCAACTTGCAAAAGAAAGAAACACTACTGTCTGGACCCCATTGTATATTGATGTCAATACTGGGGAGCTAGTTACTACTGTTTCAACACCAGTCTTTGTAGATGGTAAATTTATAGGTGTGTTGGGCTCAGACTTACTATTGGGAACGATAAAAAATGATATACTTGATATAAGATTTGCTGGCTCAGGTTTTCCATTGCTTGTGGGTAGAGACGGCAAGATATTCGTTCATCCTGAATATACAGCAAGTGGTAAAAGATGGAATGAAAGTTTTGAAGAAGAAAATATATTTGACATGAATGGACTGGCTGAAGTAGGTGATGAAATCAAAAACGGAACAACTGGTTTGAGATTGATTACTTTACATGGAAAAAAATATTATGCGGTTTTTTCCCCTGTAAATGAAATAAATGGGTCTCTCCTCTTTCTCTTGCCAGAAGAAGTGATAACCAAAGGCATTAATGAAGCAATAAAGAATATAATTCCACTGCTTACTTTGGTTTTCATAGGCACAATATTGACTGCATATCTCTTTTCTCTTTCTCTTACAAAACCAATAGAAAAGTTGCAGAAAGCAACAAGAGAAATTGCCAAAGGAAATCTTGACTATATTGTTGATATCAAAGGAAAAGATGAATTTGCTGATTTATCCAGGGATTTTAATAAAATGGTAGAAGAACTCAATATTTCAAGGAAAGCTCTAGAAGAATCGGAAGAAAAATACAGAGGAATATTTGAGGAATCAACAGATGTAATATATATAACCACTGAAGATGGCCGTTTAATTGATATAAACAAAGCGGGCGAGAAATTATTTGGATATACAAGAGATGAACTCCTGAAAATGGATGTCGAATCCCTATATGAAAATAAGGAGGATAGAGAGAGATTTAAAAGAGAGATAGAGAAAAATGGGTTTGTTAAGGACTATGAANTAAGGTTCAGGAGNANGGATGGAAAAATCATAGATTGTATCCTGTCAACAACAATGATTAAAAAGGGAGGTAAAACATTTTATCAAGGCATAATAAGAGATGTTACACAGATAAAAGAGGCAAGGAGGCAGCTGGATATGTATAACTCTCTTCTTCGCCATGACATAAGTAATAGAAATCAAATCACTCTGGGTTGTTTAGAGCTCTTAAAGGAGGGTAATTTAACTGAAGAACAGAAAAAATTGGTGGAAAAAGCATATGAACACCTTGTCCATTCTCAACAATTGTTGCATAAACTTTCTATTATAAATAGGGTGGGAGAAAAGAAATTGAAAGAGATGGATTTGGAGAGTGTTCTGAACAAGAGTTTAGAGAAATATGAATATCTCTCCAAAGAAAAGGGAATAAGAATAAAGATTAATCTAAAGAGTAAATGTTGTGTTCTTGCAGATGATTTGCTCGAAAATGTTTTTTCCAATTTGATAGAAAATGCCATTATACATTCAGGATGTAAAAATATAGAGATAAATGTTGATGAAAAAGAGGATGAAGTCATTATAACTATCCAAGATGATGGATGTGGAATACCAAAAGAAATAGCCGATAAAATATTTGAATGGGGTGTGAAAGGAAAAGAAAGTAAAGGCAGCGGATTAGGCTTGCATCTTGTAAAAAGAATAGTTGAGGGATATGGTGGAAAAATTTTATTGAAAGAGAGCCAGCAGGGAACTGTATTTGAAATACATCTAAGAAAATGTTAACTATCTATGGGCCAATATACCAGTGATTTCATCGTTTCTTTCTATCCTGACAAATCCGAATCTTTCGAATTGTACTATTTCTCCGTGTTTAATTTCCTCAGCATTTTTTTCTACTAGTCCCTCAATTATTTTTAGACTGTTTTCATCGAAGTCGCCATTTTTAAAAGGTAAAGAAGGAATCATAACCTTGATTTTTATATTTTCATGGCTTACCCACTGTATTTTATCTACTCCTTCTATAAGTTTATCACCAGCAAATTCACCACGTATTTCCTCTTTGCCCTTCTTCAAAATCTTCACATTATACAAATCTTTAAGACGAAATATTTCACCTTCTTTCAATTTTAAAGCATCCTCTTTTGGAATATAAAAAATGTTTCCAACTTTAATTTTTCTTTTACCCATATTAACAGAAGGATGATACTTCAATTCAACTTCCTTTTCGACTGCATTCTCTACAATCAATTTAACCGGCTCAGCAACAAAAAAGTATCTTCTTGCCCTCCCATCCAAAATTTTTCTATTCACTGCTTCAAGATTTTCAAAAGCAACAATAGCCTCAGATTTTGAGATACCTTGAGCAAGCACGAATTCTTTTATGGCTTCAGGAACTATTCCNCTCCTCCTCAAACCGCGCAACGTAGGGAGGCGAGGATCATCCCATCCCACAACAAGCTTTTTTTCTATCAATGGCTTTATTTTTCTTTTTGATACAGGCATTCCCTTTATTTCTAGCCTTGAAAATTCNATTAAATGCGGCTTCCTCAACCCGAGTAAATCAAGCAGATAAAAATAAACTTCATCTCTCAACTCATATTCTTTACTTCTGAATGGATGGGTTACGCCAGATATGGAATCTTCTACAGCTCCATAAAAATCATAGGTGGGCCATACTCTGTAGCGTGTTCCATGTATCGGGTGAGGGTGTTCTATTATTCTGAATAAGACAGGATCTCTCATTGCCGTATTCTGTGATTTCATGTTTCCTTTAAGGCGAAGAACAGCTTCTCCCTCTCTCATCTTTATAAAATCCTTCCATTCTATCTTGCTTTCGTTTCTGCATTTGCATTCTTTCATTTCCCTTCTGTTTTTTCTAATTTCTTCCTCGCTGCATGTGCATACATAGGCGTTTCCTTCCTCCAATAGCTGCTTCGCCAATTCGTAATGCTTTGGCAAATTATCGGAAGTTCTGTACTCCTTATCCCACTCTATTCCAAGCCACTTCAAATCCTCTTTTTGCACTTCATAAAATTCTTTTCTTTCATTAACAGGATTGGTATCATCAAAACGCAAAATAAAAATGCCATCATACATTCTAGCATATTCATAGTCAATGAATGCTGCTTTTGCATGTCCAATATGTAAATAGCCATTGGGCTCTGGTGGAAAACGGGTAACAACTTCTCCTTTCTTTGCATGTGGTAATGGTGGCAGTTTTTTCTTCTCCTTTTTCTTCTCCTCAACTTTTATTCCCAATTTTTCTATTTCTCTTTCCTGTTCTTCCAGTGATAAAGAATTCACTTCTTCGACAATTTTTTTAACAATAGGGATAACTTCTTTTGCCTCTTTTTTCACTTCAGCCATTACCTTACCTATCACTGCTTTTAAATTAGCTCTACCATTGTATNTCACAGCATTAAGTAATGCATGTTTTCTCGCTATTTCCTCTATATCCATCCTTAAATGATATCTGTTTTACTTTTAATTTTTATGGTATGTGAGAATTGATTAAATGGAATCTACGGCTTCGCAATTTTTGTAATTCATACATATAAAATTAAAAAATTTGCATAATACAACAAGCCCATATTTCTTTAATTTTTAACTAAAACTAGGGTATTATCCCTGCTATAAATCCAATTAAGCCAGCCGCCATTGCCA
>Ga0180889_1144_pt1 | contig 11937 bp, 8 predicted proteins | sample Deesub1362A_J573_FD_124182 | JGI IMG/M metagenome (GOLD analysis project Ga0180889, IMG submission 124182) | Thermoplasmatales archaeon JdFR-43
TAAATTTAGCAGCATTGAAGAAGCAAGAGATTACATGATAAATTTTGTAAAACAGAAATTTGGTGGCGTTGGCTACATTGTTATGGCAAATCCAATGGATACAGTTAAGCCAAAGGTGCTCAGTAGCGTGGAGTATGAATTTAAAGATATAACAAGTTCTGTTGCTATATTGCCTGCTCAATCTTTTCATGCATTGATAACCAAGCAGTTTATGAAAACACATGAATTTGAAATTCCAGATTATAAGTATGCAAGAGTTAAAGTGGATTTGTTCAACCTGAATTCCGAAAATGTGAAAGAGCTAGGAGACGGAATATTTTTAATGATAATAAGTCCAGAAGGAATACCTTATGTTTATACAGCAACTGGTGCTGGCTTAGCAGAGTATAATGATAAGGGAGATATAACGCTGGATAAGGTTCATTACGAATTTATAATATGCAATAAGCCAGGCATTTATTCTGNTCGTGTTATAGGAAGATGGTTTGCAGATGTCGAGGGAGAATATGAACTTAAAATAAAAGTTGAGGAAATAGATACACCTGTCGATCCACTGATGGAAGACCTATCTTCTTTATCATCATATCTGGCAGCATATCATCGTGGCATTATATGGGCTTCCCCAGAATTTGCTTATGCAGGTAGAGAAGGAATGAGTCAGCCAGGAGATAACCCTGATATCATAGAAGAATGCAACGCACATGTTTTAACCATACATCAGCAACTTAATGAATTGCTCACAGAAATAGCAGATTTGCCANATGATTTGGCTATGCTATGGCAGCATTACAAAGAAAATCCAATATACATTGCAATATTGGCGGATCCGACAATGGTACCGATGTATTACTACAAGAATCCAGATGATGGNTATATTATGGGGTGGGGAGTGCCCAGCGACTATATTTATGGAGATATAGATCCAAATCCGGAGGATCTGGAAAACGATACTTTTACCTATTACCCATTCCAGGAAAATATTGTGGGCAGAATAACGGGTTATGATGCTGAAGACGTCTCGGCCTTGATTGCAAGAACAATTTTCTATAACGAGATTATTGAGAAGCTCGGAGAATGGAGGCAAAATGCTACAGTGCAAACTGGTTGTGGACTGGAATTTCAATGGGTTCCTGTGCTAACAACGATAGCGAATCTATTGCTTGGAAGCAATGAACCAACAAAATGGCCTAGTGGAGAAAGCTTTTTNATTAATTTAAGGCTCTGCCATGATTTAGAAGAGGGAGGATTTAATGTTAAACGCACTCATTTACTGGCGTCGCAGCGCGAAGGTTTTGAGAATTTAACAAAATATGGAAGGAGATATTTCCTATTTCCGCGTTTTTATGAANCAATAAGTGGCGATAATGTCAAAGGAGGGAAATATCAGGAAGAAAGCAACATAATATTCGTCTTCAATCATGGCTTCTATTACTTATACGAATCCGGAGATATTTTGCTGGATGCTCGAGGTTTCCCGCCTTTCACAACTATTTCCCGCTTCTATCCAATGGGCAGCGGGTTGAGCAGCAAGGGTACATATGACGTGAGAAATGTGTATAAGATGAAATTTGGTCCTGGCATCATCTTTGTTGAAAGCTGCATTACAGCCAGGATAGATGGCTTAGCCCCAGAAAATTGCTTGAGTCAAGCTTACCTACATGCAGGAATGAATGGTTATATCGGAGCGACACGTGTTACAGCAGATCCTGGCTACCTAGAGCCTGGCTTAATATTTGAGGGGTTTGGAGCATGGGGATTTATCAATGCCACTATAAACTTAAAGAAATATGGGAAGTACCCAGAGCCGCATTTTGGAGCNGTTGTGGCAGAAGATTTCATCCTTGATTTGATTATCAATGATAGCACTGCAGGCATGGCATTGAGAAATGCCAAAAATAAATATCTTCCAAAAGATGCCAATTCAACATTTCTCTGGACGCCTCCTTTAATATATACAGGATTACCAATGATTGATGAAATGCTGTACGAATCAATCTGTCCAAGATTTGAATATGGAAAATATCTAGATAAAAAATATCACTGCCTGCACGAATTCAATTTATATGGTGATCCAGCTTTCAACCCATGGAATCCATGAAATACCCATATGAAGAATTTAAGGAAGAAGCTGTTGCAGGGTTAGCAGAGGCTATCAAAAAATTATATGGAATAGAGGCAGAGATAAAAATTGAAAAGCCAAAGGAAATAGCAGATTTAGCTTATCCATGTTTCCCTCTCTCCAAAATTTTGAAGAAAAGCCCGAAGGAGATAGCAGAGGAGATAGTGGGAGAAATAAGGCAGCAGGAATGGATTGATAGGATTGAGGCAGTGAATGGCTATGTTAATTTTTTCATCAATGTTAAAAAACTAGCAAAAAGATTGCTTGAAAAAATAGAGGAAATGGGGGATGATTTCGGTAAATTGCCAAGGAAAAATTTAAAGGTTATTGTAGAACACACATCTGCAAATCCCAATGGGCCCTTGCACGTTGGAAGAGCAAGAAATCCAATTATTGGTGATACAATTGCAAGGTTGCTTAAATTTGGCGGTTATGACGTTGTTACACAATATTATGTTGATGATATGGGAAAACAGGTGGCAACACTATTCTGGGGGGTAAAAAATTTGAAGATAGAAGTCGAGCATGAAAAAGCAGATCATAGATATGTTGTATTTTATCAGAGAGCTTCGCAATTAATGGAAGAAGACGAAAATGTGAAGAACGAAATAGAAGAAATAATAAAAAAGTGCGAGAGAGGAGATAAAAAAACGCTGCAGGAATTGAAGGAGATATATGAGAAAGTTCTGGATGGAATTATTGAAAGCCTTGGAAATTTGAATATAGAGATAGATGAATTTGTTGAAGAGTCAAGATTTGTTCTTGATGGAAGTGTTGAAAAGGTTGTAAAAGAGTTAGAAAAACTACCTTATGTAAACAGAGAAGGAAATGCCTTATATATTGATTTGGAGCCGTTTGGAGTGCATGGAAGAGATAAAAAATTTTACTTGACAAGGAGCGATGGCACATCCCTATATGCAACAAGAGATATTGCATATCACATATGGAAAGGGGAAAGAGCCGATATGATGATAAATGTTCTGGGAGAAGATCACAAATTGGAGGCAAAATTTGTTGAAATTGCATTAAAGTTGCTGAATAAAAAAGTGCCAGAAGTAATATTCTATTCATTTGTNTCTTTGCCAGAAGGAAAAATGTCAACAAGGAAGGGCAGAGTTGTTTATCTGGACGATTTAATAGAAGAGGCAATAGAAAGGGCGAGAAAGGAAGTGATAAAAAGAAGGGGCAAGGATGAAAAACTGGAGTATATAGCGAAAAGTGTTGCAGCAGGAGCGATAAGGTATAATATAATAAAAGTGAGGGCAGAGAAACCCATTGTTTTTAAATGGGAGGAGGCATTAAATTTTGAGGGACAATCTGCTCCATTCATTCAATATGCCCATGCAAGATGCTGCTCAATTTTGAGGAAAGCAGGATATGAAGGAGAAGCAAAGCCAAATTATGAACATGAAAGTGAGATAAAATTGATAAAAATGCTTGCTCTGTTCCCAGAGATAATAAAAGAGTGTGTAGATAGCAGAAACCCTTCAATGTTGGCTGAATATGCTTATGATGTATCCTCATCTTTTAATGCATTTTACAGAGACTGTAGAGTTATTGGAAGCGAAAAAGAGAAAGAAAGACTTGCTTTAGTTAATGCCACACGCCTAGTTCTTAAAAATTGCCTCAATATTTTGGGCATAGAAGCACTAGAAGAAATGTGAANACGAAAAGTGAATGATTTTCTCATGAAAGTATGAATGTGACNTAATTCATTCAAATAATGTAAAATTTTTTTATTTGTTAGATATATCCTTGTGCTCTATATTATCATCGTCACTCCAGTATGCAATTTGAAATGCAGATATTGTGGTGGCAACTTACAGGGAATGCCAGATGAAATTGTTTATGATTTAGATGAACTTGCAGATTTTATTGNAAAAGATAGAGAAGCAATAGTAGCATTTTATGGAGGAGAACCAACATTAAAACCAGATTTGATTAAAAGAATGATTGACATGCTGCCAGCAAAAAAATTTGTTTTGCAGACAAATGGCTTTTTCATTGAAAAGTTAGGCAGCTATATTCATAAGCTTGACAGCATACTTCTTTCTATAGATGGAAGAAAAGAGATTACAGATTTCTATCGCTGCCCCGGCTGCTATGATAAAGTCATAAATGCTTTGCTATTTCTTAGGAAAAATGACTACAAAGGAGAGATAATTGCAAGGATGGCAGCATCGTATAAAACAGATATATACGAAGATGTTATGCATCTCTTGCAATATTTTCCTTACGTGCATTGGCAGCTTGATGTTGTGTGGAGTAATTTATGGCATCTGGAACAATTCAAAGAATGGGTGGAAGAGAATTATAAACCAGGAATAAAAAAACTGGTGGAACTATGGATAAAAAATATTGAAAATGGTAGAATTCTGGGCATTGTTCCTTTCCTAGGTATAATGTCTCGCATTTTACATGGTGGCAAAGATTTGCCATGCCAAGCAGGCAGAGAAGCTATTGCAATTGCAACTGATGGAAGGATAATGGCATGTCCCATTGCTCCAGATTTTGAATGGAATATTTTAGGCGACTTCAAGAAATACAAAAAAATTGAAATTGGTGAGCCATGCAAAAGCTGCAACGTCCATAACATATGTGGAGGAAGGTGTCTGTTTGCATATAAAGAGAGGCTGTGGGGAGAAGAAGGATTTAATGAAATTTGCAATGTAACAAAATTTCTCATAGAAGAACTTAGAAAATATAAAGAAAAATGCATGAAATTAAAAGAAAAAATCAGGTATCCTTCATATAATAATACAACAGAGATAATACCATGACTTATGTAAGCTTTTTATAATGCCAATCTATAAAATTGATGAATGGAAATCTTTATTATGATATTTTATGGGAAAGAGATTATGAAAAGGGATATGCAAATTGTAGAGTTGCGATAGATTCTGAGGATAATATAGTGGTGTGTGGCATCGATAAGGATTATAAAGGAATGGTTTTGAAGTATGATAAAGATGGAAATTTATTATGGGCTGACCATGCTTTGCCAGAAATTTATAAAAGAAGGGTTTTAAATTTTGCAGAATTGCCAACAAAGAATCTTGAAGAGAGGTTTGGAGGATTTTTGGATATTGCAATTGATGGAGGAAATAATATAGCTGTTGTTGGCTCATTTTATGATGAAAAGGGGGAAAAATGTATCGTTTATGTTAAAAAATATGATGCATCAGGGAAAAAAATCTGGGATAAAACATTTTCACTTTTTGATTATAATCAATCCACAGGCATAGGCATTGATTCAAGTGGAAATATTTTTATAGTCGGATATGGAGGAAGTACAAAACCACCTAGGCTTAGAGGATTTATTGCAAAATTTTCTTCAGATGGAAAAGTGTTATGGTGGAAAAAAGTAAGAAAGTTCGGAAAAATTTTTACAGGGTATACTAGTTTGGTTACAGATCAAAATTTTATTTATGCCGCTGGAATGGCAGTTGGAATGAGGAAATATGATTTGCTCTTAACAAAATTTAGAGAAAGATGGAAAATTAGAGATAAAATAATAAATAGAATGGTTCTCCCGGGAAAGATTATAATGGATAAGGAAGAAAATCTAATTGTTGTTGGACAGGAAGAAAACGGGGGATATAAACATTATATCTCAAAAATCAGCACACAACTTAAAATTTTATGGGAAAACAAAGATATGGATGGAGGGCTGTATGATGCAGCCTTATTTGGAGATAAAATCGCTGTCACTGGAAAAATAACGGAAACTAAATACTATGCCGGGATTTTTGACAGCGAAGGGAAAAAATTATTCGATATGTTCTTAGGAAATCTCATCAGTAATGGAAAAGATATAAATGACTGGATGCGTGGAATTGCTGTTGATAGCGCAAGAAATTTAATCATTGTTGGAGCTGCACCTGTGGCAAAAACAATGAAAGTAAGTATTAAAGAAAAGATTGAGGAGGAGCATCCACAGCCAACCGAAGAAAAAGAGCCTGAAGATAAAAAAACATTCATAGAAATTGTGCTTGAATTTTTCAAGAAACTATTTGGCACATAAAATTTTAAATCCCCTTGCCATTATACTGACATGAAAAGCTTGGCGGTATTTATTGCAATGGCGTTTTTATTTAGCGGGATTATAGCAGGCATGGATGTCCAAGAGATGAGTGATTTTGGGAGTAGCAACGTAAACAATGCAACATATGAAGAAAATTACGACTTGCTCATAATATGTCCACAACAATTTTACGATCCTCTCATACCTTTTCAGTGGCATAAGGAGCAATATGGAATAAAAACAATAATAGTTACATTAGATGAAATCTACGGGAGTAAATATTTCCCATGCCAGGGAAGAGATGATGCAGAGAAAGTGAAGTATTTCATAAAAGATGCCTATGATAACTGGCATATTAAGTATGTTCTGCTTGTAGGTGGAAGAAAACCTGGCTTGAAAGAAAACTGGTGGATGCCTGTAAGATATGTACATCTGGATGACAAAAGCAACTGGGAAACTAGATACTTAAGCGACTTATATTTTGCAGATATATATGATGCCAATGGCAATTTCTCCTCCTGGGACAATAACGGCAACGGAATATATGGCGAGTGGAAAGGCAACAAAGCTGAAGATGCTCCAATTGATCTATTTCCGGATGTTTATGTAGGCAGATGGGCAGCTCGCAATGCATTTGAAGTGGAAATAATGGTTTCAAAAACAATAGAATATGAAACTACTGCTTATGGAGCAGAATGGTTCAAAAGATTTGTCTGTATAGCTGGAGACACTTATCCAGAAGTATTAAACTCAAGCTGGAAAGGATATGAAGGCGAAGAAGGAACACAACGCGCTATTGATTGGATGCCTGGATTCGAACCAATAAAGCTTTGGACCTCTCTTGGTACATTCACTGGACCAGAAGATGTGATAAATGCTATAAGCCAGGGATGCGGCTTTGTTTTCTTCGATGGTCATGGCTCACCAATGAGTTGGGCAACACATGCTCCAAACAGCACAGAATGGGTAGATGGCTTGACTGTATGGCAGATACCCAAACTAAAGAATGATGGAATGTATCCGGTATGCGTAGTTGGCGGATGTCACAACAGCCAGTTCAACATTTCTGTATTTAATATCTTGAAAATTTATGAGGGAATTGATGAATGGATTGGATATATCTGGAAGGGGGAGACGGCTCCTGCATGCTGGAGCTGGTGGATGACAAAGAAATTAGACGGGGGAAGTATTGCAACACTTGGATATTCTGGGTTGGGATATACAAAGGAGGATAAAGGTTTCACTGGTGAAGCCTCAGAATGGCTTGATACCCATTTCTTCTGGGAATACGGAATGAATGGGACTGACATACTTGGAGAGATATGGGGCAAGGTAATAGCTGGCTATCTCAGAACATATCCAATTGACTGGAATAGCCCTGCAGGAAGTTATACATGCCTTGATGCAAAAACAGCCCAGGAATGGATTCTGCTTGGCGATCCAAGCCTGAAAATAGGAGGATATCCAAGTTAGCAAACTTTATCTTCTCTTCTTTTTTTCTTTTCATGCTTTATAAGGATGTTATAAATTTAGAGACGAAAGGAGAAATGGATATTGTTGATATAACATATGAAGTACAGAAGATCGTGGAAGAGAGTGGCATCAAAAACGGCATAGCATGTATTTTCTGTCCTGGCTCAACAGGGGCAATAACTACAATAGAATATGAAGATGGCTTGCTTTACGATTTACCAAATGCTTTAGAAAAAATAGCACCCAAAAATGCATACTACAAGCATGAAGAAAGATGGCATGATGGCAATGGCCATAGTCATGTAAGGGCAAGCATTATAGGTCCAAGCCTGACTGTGCCAGTAGAAAATGGTCGCCTTATACTTGGAACATGGCAGCAGATTGTTTTTGTGGAATGCGATATAAGGCCAAGGAGCAGAAAAATCATTGTTCATATTGTGGGATAAAATTGACTAAATAGCCATACCCTATTCTTTCTATACTTTTAATCTCAAATTTTATTATTTCTTCCTCTTTTTTTGCGCCTTCTCCTCCTGCTATGTTTGGTGCATCGCCACCTATTATTATTGGGGCAAAGAAAACAAACATCTCATCCACAAGTTTATTTTTCAAAAATTCCCATATAACAGTTGAGCCCCCCTCGACGAGAAGCTTTCTTATTCCTCTATCATATAAAATTTCCATTAATTTTATTAAATCAACTTTGGCATCTCCACATTTTATTACTTCCACATGTTCTTTCTTAAATTCTTTGCAAGTTGTGACTATAATTGTTTTGGCATTTGGCTTCATCACTTCTGCATTTTCTGGCGTGCGAAACTTGCTGTCTAATACTATCCTCACTGGCTGCTTTGCCTTGCCAACATATTTTTCCTTCACTGTTAGCTTAGGATCGTCAGCAAGAATAGTTTCTATTCCAACTAAAATACCATCGCATTCGTTCCTTAGCTTATGGACTCTTGCCATATCCTCCTCGTCTGATATTTTCAGTGGCTTTTTTCCAACTAATGCAATCTTGCCATCTATTGAGGAAGCACAATTTACTATAACATAAGGCTTTTTCATTTTACCATTGCTTCAGCCATATCTTTCAGAACTTTTTCTTTATCCTTTGCTTTTACTACTCCACTTGCCACCAATATGCCTTCTGTACCCAGCTCAATTGCTTTAGCAACATCTCTGCCATCTTTTATTCCAGCGCCACACAACACCTTCACATTTTCATCTATTTNCTTAACTGCATCAACTGCATTTTTCACAACGCTTGGCTTTGCTTTTGTTACAGATATATCTCCTCCTATTAACTCTGGTGGTTCAATGGCAACATAATCTGGTGTAAAACAGGCGATGGCTTTCGTTATCGTCACATTGCTTGCACATGCTATTATTTTTAAATTCAGCTTTTTCGCGATTTCTATTGCTCGGGCAATATCCTCTATCTTCATTCTNTGCTCAGAGTGATTTATTAGTGTACCAGCTGCTCCCGCTTCTTTAATTGCGTGGGGTAAAATCCAGCCTGTATTGCTTCCATATTCGATGGCATCTATATGCTGGGAGAAAACATCTATTTCTGCTTCATTTGCCACCTTATAAACATCACAGGGCTGCACCGCTATAGCCATCTCCACGCCATATTCTCTGCCAACTTTTTCCATGATTTTGGCAAGCTCGNTAGCTCTACTTCCAACGCCTTCTGCATATGCTTTTGTATTGACAACAATAATACCCATGATTTGAAAATGCTTGCACATTAAATTATTTTTGTAATTTAATGACAAAAAATGAAAAAGAGAATATAATGACTAAATTTTTCATTCATGTTTTTTACACTAGAATGGTTTGGTTGCAAAAAGCCAGTGATGTACCCCATTCTTTCTATTTCTATTCCTTTACTTTTGCCTCATATACTCCAGCAGTTTTTCATAATTTTGTGGATGTTGCCCAAAATATTGCCTTACTGGAGATAAAATTTTATCAATGTATTCAGCTACAGCGTTTTTTAAATCAAGAGGATGTAATTCCTTTTTAACATAACTTTCTTCCAATTCTTCATATGATTTGAAAATTTTTGCTTCAGCATCTTTTCTTTTTACTTCCATTTCATCAAAATGAATGAAAATTATATGCCGGGCTATTTCCATTATCGGATTTCCCTCTGCAATTCCCTCTGGACAGTAAGCTTTTCTTATCTTTTTCTGTATTGCATCATAATCATCATGAATGAAAATGGCACTGCTGGGCTTGCTCTTCGACATTTTCGCATCCATTCTTTCCTTTGCCTGCAGGCTTGAAATGATGTGCGTGTGTAAAGCGACAGGCTTTTTCATACCCAATTTTTTACACACATCTCTGGCTAACATATGAGCATGCCTTTGATCCATACCACCTAAAGCAACATCAACATCCAGATAAAAAATATCTGCTACTTGCATTAAGGGGTAAAAAAATTTGGAAATGTCCTTTTCTGCCTCTTCCGCCTTCCTACCCATGATATCCATTGCTCTTCTTGCTCTTGCCAAAGAAGTTTGCTTTGCAATTTTTAAAACGAGTTGCCAGTAGTCAGCGTTGTTCACCATCTCACTAGCATAAACATATTTTACACCTTCGACGCCCATAGCAGCAAATGCATCCTTTATGTATTCTCCACAAGTTCTTATTGCTTCCATATTACCATTAAGCTTGTCATTAATCCAAGCATGCCAGTCAGCAAGCAGAATCGTCATATCAAATCCTGCCTCAATCAAATCTTTCACCTTATCGGCGCACATAAGCCAGCCTAAATGAACCAAGCCAGAAGGCTCAAAGCCAATATATGCCTTCTTTTCTTCTTTAGCCATTACTTCCTGCAATTCTTCGATGGTTACTACTTCTCTTAAGTTCCTTGTCACCACATCGAGCATGAAAGTTTATGATGAAAGTATATAAGAAAATTTGGATTCTATCATACTTAAAAATGGAATGAAAAAGTTTTTACACTTAATCAAAACGGATAAAATAAAATTTCATTTTACCCCTGAAACTGCCACTTTTTCATTTATTTATAAAAATTTAAAAGATAGGCAGCTTTCATACATATGCTCAGGATACATGCTGTAGGCGGCTACAATGAAGTAGGCAAGAATATGACTTGTCTTGAGATAGATGATGAAGCAATAATTCTTGACATGGGCTTATATATGGATAGATTTGTTGCAGTGCAAGAAAAAAATATTGAAATGAGCAAGGAAGTTCTGCTTACGGAAGATGCTATTCCAAATGATGAACCAATAAAAAATATAAAGAAAAAGATTAAGGCTATCATTGTCACTCATGCTCATCTTGACCATATTGGCGCCATAAGATGGATGGGACAAAGTTATAGATGCCCGATAATAGCCACACCTTATACTGCAGAGGTTATAAAAAAACATGCGAAAAATATTGAAAATCTTATAGCAGTTAATGTTAACTCTTCATATAGAGTTTCAAAAAATATTGAAGTGGAATTCATTAATGTAACTCATTCGGTGCCACAATCATCCATTCTGAATATAAAGACGAAGTATGGCAACATAGTTTATGCTTTGGATTATAAAAATGATAATCATCCAACGCTTGGAAGAAAAACCAATATCAAAAGATTGAAGAAACTTGATAACGTTCTGCTTTTAATAGCTGACTCAACAAATGCTGATGAAGAAAGAAAAACTTTTTCAGAGTACATAGCAAAGGAGATGCTTCATGATATAATAATGGGAATGGAAGTGGGCGATCATGGCTTATTTATAACGACATTCTCCTCGCACATTGCCCGTCTCAAAAGCATTCTTCATATATCCAAAATGCTTGGTAGAAAACCAGTTTTTATTGGCCGTTCATTACATGATTATATTGCTTCAGCGGAGAACTTAAAGCTAGTGAATTTTTCTAAGGATGCAGAAATAATAAAAAATGCAGGAAGAGCGGAGAAAAAGCTGCGAGCAATGAATAAAAATAAGGAGGAGTATGTTTTTATTGTCACAGGAAGCATGGGAGAAAAGAACGCTGTCCTGACAAAAATAGTCAATGATGAGCTTGAGTTAAAGATATCGCCTCATGACTTTGTCATATTCTCCTGCGAGGTAATTCCAACACCTGCCATAAAAGCAAATCGCCAAATACTGGAGCAAAAGCTTCATAGAAAAAGAGCAAGAATTTTCAAGGACATACATGTTTCCGGGCATGCTTCTCGCGAGGATTTGCGAGATTTGATAAAAATTTTATCCCCTTTCCATATTCTGCCGGCTCACGGCGATTTGGCTAAAACGGCGTCATTGGCAGCGTTAGCGGGAGAAATGGATTA
>Ga0180889_1087_pt1 | contig 11844 bp, 13 predicted proteins | sample Deesub1362A_J573_FD_124182 | JGI IMG/M metagenome (GOLD analysis project Ga0180889, IMG submission 124182) | Thermoplasmatales archaeon JdFR-43
ATTTATATTGTATATTATCGTAATTTTCAGTTACAAAAAATGACAGTATTTTAAAATTTGATTGAAAAGCTTTAAATAAAAATTTAATAATATATGTGTGACTGCCTTAATGTCCTTTTTCTTGGCCGTAGGCGTGCTAAATCTCGCTGGAGGTATATTATCTGTCACTTCATGGGTTTTTATAAAAAGGAGATATAGAAAAAAGCCTGTTTTGAAGGAAGAAAAAAGGGCTAGCATTATAATTCCTTCAAAAGGAAAGATAAACATAGAAAATTTTGAAAGGCAACAATATGAAAATTATGAAATTATAGTTGTTGTGGATACAGCCAAAGAAAAGAAAGAATTGCAGAGGAAAATTAAGAGTAGTAGAATAAAAATCGAACTCTCAAAAAAATACGAAGGATGTAGTGGTAAAAATGCTGCTCTGCTGACAGGTATAGAAAAGGCAGAAGGAGATGTTTTTGTATTTGCAGATGATGACATAAAGCCACATCCAAAATGGCTGTATTACTTGGTTGCATCTCTTGGAGATGCTGCAACAACGTACAGATGGTATTTTAAGAATCCGTTACTCTGTGTATGGAATGCTGCAATTGCCGCTGTTCTATTCTACAAAAAATTTAATTTTGCCTGGGGAGGTTCAACAGCTATAAGGAAGGATGTTTTTGAGAGGAACGGAGTAAAGGATGTATGGAAAAAAGAACTTGTGGATGACTTAACTTTGACCAAAATTTTGAAGAAGAGAGGATTTGAAATAAGATTTGTGCCACAGGCAATTGTTGAATCAGAAGAAGAAAAAGAGATTTTTAAATGGATGACTAGGCAGTTTGCATGGGTGAGGCATTATTTCCCATTTTTATGGGGTATGGCAATATTTTTTAACTTGGGAATGAGAGCCTCCAATATTGCAGGAATATTTATTTTATTTTTGAATCCAGTTGTGGGCCTGCTTTTGTTATCTTCGCTTCTATTTGATTTTATAAGAGGATGGCAGGAATATGACACCTTTGTTAAACTCATGGAATACGAAAAGGAGAAATTTATATCTCCAGTATATCATATACTTCTCAGACCCATAGCATCTTTTTTAATTTCATATAATCTTCTCTCATCCATTTTTGTAAAAGAGATTGAATGGGAAGGGAGAAATTATTTCATTCCAAAGGTCTCCCCCCAAAGAAAATTTTGAGGCAAAAAACAATCCAGAGTGGTGGAATAATAACAAGGGAAAATGCAAGAAATACATTGTAATGTATGGCAACATAATCATAAAGAACAGATGCAATCATAACATAAGTGAGGATTTCATGAATCTCTGCATAAAATAACATCTCTCCTCTTTTTTCGATATTTTCGAATACTTTGTATGCTGTGTATATAAGAAAGAGAGAAGTAACCGAAACAAGCAAGAGAGATATATATGCTGGGAAGTAATACAATACAAAAAATACAATTATGATAAAAACAATTTTTAGGCTGTAACCATATAAAATGAAGCTTTTTGGCACATAAATGCCATTATCTGCCTTAGCACCAAAAACGGCTGGAGTTGTTTTAACTTCCTGCAACAAATCATATTTCAAATCTTTTAAGTTGGCTGATATGCCAACATTGAAAGCATATTTGAGGAGGGGCAAAAAAGAAATAAGTATGCAAGGTAAGCTTATCTCTGTTTTATATGAAAATGCTCCTGCAAAGAAAATCATCATAGCCGCCAATCCTAGAAAATATTCCATCCATGCAAATCTCTTGCTCAACTTGTTGTATAATGTATAAAAAAGATAGTAAAGCATTAAGAAAAGAAAAGATAAATGTGAAAAGAAAACTAATGTTATCAGAACAGAGGCAATAAAAAGAAGAGCCATAAATGCTATTGCTTCCTCCTTTGAAATCAACCCACTTGCTAAAGGACGATCGGCAACATAGCCTGATTTTTTATCTATTTCTATATCAAAGTAATCGTTCTGCACGAATCCAAAAATGTTAGCACATATTCCTACAATGAGTAGAAGACCAAGGCCACTAAAAATCCCATTTGATATGGCTCCAAGAATGGGCATCATGACAATGAAGATACCATATAAACGCATTAATTGAAGATAGCCCCTCAGCTTATCCATGAAGTGTAATAAAATAGCGATTTAAATGAATGATGTTAAGTAATTCTGCAAATAGAAAAGGAATTATCTAATCGTCATAAATGATTTATCCGATGAGGGGCTTGAAAGTAACAGCAAATATCTTCCATTCATTAATTTTCATGTTTAATTTAGCCCAGTAAATTTTATATGTAAACCCGATTTAAGCACAGATGAAGGAGGTTAACATTGAAGGAAGTAAATTGCATATATTGCCAGTAATACANGGACTCGTTGGAGAAGAAAAGAAAGTAGAGAAGGCTTTTGAAAAATTTAAGCCAGATTGCATAGCAATAGGTGTATCGCCAGAGGATATAGAAATTATGAGGAAGATAAAAAAAATAAAAGCTGATGAAGTGGAAATGAGTCTCCAGCATCAGTATTATTTAATGCATCTCTCAAAATATGGAAAAATTTCTCTTCCTCCTCCTGATTTAAAGACAGCTCGCGAGATCGCAGATAAACATAAAATACCACTCAAGGCAATAGATATCAACGACAATGAATATGCCGATTTACTGGTGGAAAATGTTTCAATATTTTCTCTTATAAGGTATTCAAGAAAGATAAAAAAGCTCGGAAGAAAACAATTCAAAGCAAAGGATGCGAAGGAATTCGTTTATGAATGGGAGAAAGAAATAAGTTCAATAAAATCTTTTAAAAAGATAGAAGAGATAAGAGAGGAAAGGATGGTTGAAAATCTCATCAGGCTGTGTAAAGAATATAAAAAAATTCTCACAATAGTTCCCATGGAGAAATATAAAAATATTCTCTTAAAGCTAGAAAGATATAAAAAATAGGCACATATTACAGCCCATGAAGAAAAAAGTAGTAATAATGGGGGCGGCTGGCAGGGATTTTCACAATTTTAATGTTGTTTATAGAGACAATGAAGATTATGAGGTGGTTGCTTTCACAGCAACGCAAATCCCAAATATAGCTGGCAGGAAATACCCAGCGGAGCTCGCTGGCAGGTTATATCCGGATGGAATACCTATTTATGATGAGAAGGATTTGCCAGATATTGTTAAAAAATATGATGTTGATGAGGTTGTTTTTTCATATAGTGACGTTTCATACAATTATGTCATGGGCAAGTCAGCAATAGCAAATGTTGCAGGAGCTGACTTTAAGTTATTGAGCCCAAATCATACAATGCTTAAGTCGAATAAGCCAGTTATTGCAGTTTGTGCAGTTCGTACAGGCTGCGGAAAATCACAATTTTCTAGAAAAATATTTGAAATTTTGGCAAAAAAACGCAAAGTTGTTGCCATCCGTCACCCAATGCCCTATGGTGATTTGGCGAAGCAAAAATGCCAGAGGTTTGCTAGTTATGAAGATTTAGATAAATACGAATGCACAATTGAAGAGCGCGAGGAATATGAGCCGTATATTGAGATGGGAGGCATTGTATATGCTGGCGTTGATTATGGAGAAATTTTAAGAAATGCTGAAAAGGAAGCGGATGTTATAATATGGGATGGAGGTAACAACGATTATCCTTTCTACAAGCCAGATTTGCATATTACTATAGCTGATCCTCATCGCGCTGGGCACGAGCTCCTGTATTATCCAGGAGAAATTAACCTTAGAATGGCAGACATTGTTATAATAAATAAAGTTGATACCGCCAAGGAGGAGAATATAAAGAAAGTTGAAGAAAATATTAAAAAGGTAAATCCAAGAGCCAGAATAATGAAAGCATCTTCCCCTATAGAAGTTGAGGGAGATATTAAAGGCAAGAGAGTACTTGTTGTCGAAGATGGGCCAACTCTAACACATGGCGAGATGCCTTATGGTGCGGGAACAATAGCAGCCCAGCAGAATGGTGCGGAGATAATTGATGCAAGAAAATATGCAGTTGGTTCAATAAAAGCTACATTTGAGAAGTATCCACATTTGCATAAAATATTACCAGCAATGGGCTATGGAAATAAGCAAATAAAGGAACTTGAGGAAACAATAAATGCTGCAGATTGCGATGTTGTACTTGCAGCTACACCAATAAATCTGGCTAGGCTCATCAATGTAAATAAACCAGTGATAAGAGTAAGATACGGGGTAGGAAAAGAAATGGAAAAAGAGCTGGAAAAAGTACTGGAAGATTTCTTAAAAGACCGTAATCTTTCCAGCTAGTATCTCATCCTTTATCTCTGCTATTTTTTCCAGTCTCTGCTTCACAATTTCTTCCACACCTGAATCAATATTACCGCCTACAACGCTTATTCCGACAACAAGTGGATCTGTCACGGGCTTGCCGATTTGGGAAAGCATTTTCACATAAGCTTCTTCCACGTCATAGTTCTTGACAATATCCTGTGCTATTCTGGTTGCAGTGATGTTATAAAGTTTGCCAACATGAGTTACAGGGTTTTTGCCAGCAGCTGCTTCCATTGAGGCAGGGCGATTTGGCGTAATCAACCCATTAATTCTATTTCCCCTGCCGACGGAGCCATCATCACCATTTTCCATTGATAAACCAGTGACAGTTAAATAAAAGACCCCCTTTTCATAGTCATCGGCNGTATTTATCGCCAGACTGACATCCTTTTCAGTAAATTTTTTGGCAAAATCGAGCAATTCCTCTGCAATTTCCTCTTTAACGCTAATATAATGATCAGCATCAGGGATATGTTTATCAACCATTGCAATTGCAACTGTAATGTTTATTTTGTTTTCTACTCTTGAACTCATTACTTTAACATCCTCGCCAATCTCCGGATAATTGCTGCGTAGATTGATATTTATATATCTTTCCATCTGCAAAGTCAATTTTTCGGTTTCACTCAGAGGAGCATATCCCACACCTACAGAAGTATCATTTGCCAGTCTGCGGCGGGGATCGTACACGCTTTTCAAGTCCTGGCTTCCTTCCCATATCTTACAATCTATTATGACATCTGTATCTGCACTGAGATTACGGAAATTCTTTTCCAGATATTCATGAGCTGCTCTTACTGCTATAGCCCTTATTGGCAGCCTTTTGTTTCCAAATAAAGCTGTTGCTCTCCCCACGAGCAGAATATATGCTGGCTCAATTATAACGCCGCCTCCAAAGGANGGCTGTGATTGCCCGCCAACTATCTGACATTCATCTGTATTGTGATGTAGGATATAGCCGAAGTGCTGTAAATANTCCTTACATAATGCTCTTGAAACAGTTTCAGCCAGTCCATCTGCAACAGAATCTGGGTGGCCAACACCTTTTCTTTCGACAATTTCCACTCTCTGTTTTTCCACTGGCACTCTATCTAAACTTTCGACTGTTATTTTCATAAAATGTGCATTCGTAAGCTATACTTATATTTTTGCCACTTTTCCAACTTAATCAGCTTGTAAGAAAAATAATCAATGATGCCACAAGAAGTCCAGCAATCCCNGTCATTTGCCAGGTAGGATAGTTGAGCAGTTCTCTAATCCTTGAAATTTTCTCAACAATTTCTATTTCTTCTATCGATATTTTGATAAGTTTCCATATACCCTTTAATGGAAAAGAATACGCAAAAATCAGTATCACACAGGTTGTAAAGGCTAAAGCTTCTTTCCCGTTAAAGAATGTCCATATGCCAATAAATGAAACAAACAAGCCAGTGAGAGACAGCATCAATGCTAAAATAAGAGTTTCAGCAAGTCCCCATCTTACAGCTGGCGTAGCAAGCCCCACTTCCTTATCTTCAATATAATCTTGAGATTGATTAACTAGAGCAATTCCATAATGTGTTATGGTTAGGGCAATTATGATAAAGAAAATTGATGCAGGGGGAAAGCCTGCAATTACATAATACAAGAAGAAAAAGGGAGCAAATATTGCAGAAAATGCAAGAGTTGAATGAAGAGCACCTCTCACTTTAAAATGAAATGGTTTTATTGAATAGGATAGACCAAAGAATGTTGATATTATAACAAAGATAAAGAGCCACATATTCGAGATTTGTAATGATATATGAAAGGATAATATGAAAGAGATTGCTAAATGAATCAAAATTATTATTTTTAATGCATCTTTTCCTAATTCATTTACGGCTGATGCAACATATTTCTTAAATTTTTCATCTACTTCCACATCTTCTAAGGCATTTATTAAAAATCCGCTCCAGTAAAGAAGGAAAAACACAATTAATGCTTCCAATATTGGCAAGTTAATCAAAAACTTACCTGATAAGAGGAATGGGATAACCACACCGAGTATCTCTGCAGGTAAATATTCTATTCTGCACGCTCTTAAGTATGCCAATATTTTATTCATTGATGGTTTAGATGTCCATGAGTATTTAATGGTTCTTTAAATGAGTATTTAATAACTTTATGTTGGATTTAAGTAAAGTTTTCTTTAATTTTTTTAAATTTTTTTGATGATTGAAATAAAAGATGCAGATTCAACATCTTTTAACAAGCCACTCATATATTGCAGGATATACTTCCTCCTTTGCTTTCTTTCCTAGATTCAAATCAATATGGCCGTAGTTGGCAGAATAACCATTTTCTACTGAAAATTCAATATATTTTTTATCTTTGCTGCTGACATTTTCAAACGCATATTTTATTTCTTCAGGTGGTGCAGTTTTGTCGCCGCCCCCTGCTATGGCAAGAAGAGGGGGTGTGAACTTTCGCAGGTTNTGCTTATAGCTGTAAGGAGCGAAATAGCGANGCATGAATGGGATGCGATAGAATATATCATAAAGCCATGGATTTTTTGGGTACTGACAAAAGTCGCGGTATTTTATGAATATGGCGAAATGGGAGAAAACCCTTGATGCAATAGTATTATCCAGACTTTTTTCAAAATATTCTCGAAGTATCTGTTTATATATGTTTTTTTCATTAGCCATCAGATGTTTCAGCCTATCGAGCACTCCAACCCTTTCTATTACTTTTACCCATCTTACAGGAATTGATATTCTTCTTGGATAGAGATGTTTTGCCACTGATCTGAAAAAAGAAGGCCATTCTTTACTGGCCACGTATTCAAAGGCTACTGGTGAGCCCATGGTAACAACACCTTTTAAGTAGCGTTTTCCCTCTCCTTCGCCATAAGCATAGGCAATCATTCCTCCCATACTTTTGCCTACCCAGAAAATTTTTGGATGGCGTTTTTTCTCCATATAATATGTACGACGAACGAGATCAATTATAGACGGCATGTCTTTGTTTATGTAGTCATCGACACACCAGTTATATTTTTCAGGATGCCTGAAAGGACTGAATGTCTGACTCCCATTTCTGCCTCTTAACTCAGCCACCCATACATCGAATTTTACTCCGCCATCTCCTCCTTCATAAAGGTATGCTGCCAGACTATACCTCTCCCATTTTTTACTTCCTTTTCTACCAAAATCCATACAGGAAGCATTGCCTCCCAGCCCATGGCATAAAATTACAGGGTATTTTGCAACCTTACCAGATGGCTTATATCTTTTTATAGCAAGTTTCCATTTGTCAGGCGTAGAAGCATATAAACATTTTTAATCATGATGAGAAATGTTGCTTTATTCTTATATTTTTAGAAAATTTCTGTTTGGAAATAGAATGAATGAATTGATGAAGCATCCTAGAAACACCATGCTACAACAGCATAGTCATTCCATTTTCATCCATATACCTTAACCAAAAACTTTGCTATTTCCCCCGCTATTTCTTCCCAGTCATCAAAAATCCAGTGACAGCCATCTTTGACAACAAATTCAGCATTGTATTTTCTGGCTATTTTTTCTACCATGTTTGGAGGAGAAGCTCTATCATCTTTTGTTGCTATGAAGAGCAGTGGACACCTTATCTTTTTCTCATCTACCGCAATTTTTCCTGTTGCAAGTTCATAGACCACTCTTGCCCCCTCTGCTTCTACCTTATCCCAAATTTTCTCTATTTTTTCTTTATCGACGCAGTTGGCAAGAAAACTCTGCACAAGCTTTAAATCTGGCTTAACCGGCTTATTCATGATTATTCTGGGCAAAAATTTCAGCGAATGAAGCTTCATAGCAAGATTGCTGTATTTTATCCCTTTAGGAGGAGCAGAACATATGGCAACACCTCCTTTAATTTTCTTTTGCTCTGCCACTTTCTGCACTATAAGTCCACCCATGGAATGCCCAATAAGCACATCATCTTTTCCAGCCATAGAAGCAACCTTATCAACATAGTCCATGAAGCATACATGCCTCAAATCAAATCCTTCTTTCAAGTCCACTGCCTTGCATTCATAATTTCTCGCCTTAAAATATTCAATAAAATTTTTCCATGCTTGACTGCCACACCACATTCCATGAATGAATATGAGCATGATAATAAATGTCAAGAGAAATAAAAGGGTAACTGTTAAAAATTCTTTCATTTCTCCTCCCATCTCCTAGGCAAATAATTGGAGCTTAGGATGCCATTGTTGCTACTCTGCCTTCACTCCATTCAATCATTTTTTCAATAAAGACAGCCATAATTATAACAAAGATGATAGTTAAAGACAGCCGTAATAACATGAATTGTGGCCCAAGAAATTGAAGTTCCACCATCTCCTGTGGTATTTTTATACATGCCCAAGCAGATAAGAAAACGATAATGTTAGATATTTTAGCGCCTTTTTTAAGTAAGGCAGCAGCCATCGGAAAGGCAATATATAATGGGCCAGTAGGCAATGCACCAAGAACTATAGCAAGGACAATACCTCTTATTCCAGATGCTTTTCCAAGATATTTTACAACTGTTTCTTTTGATACCCATACTGCAAAAAGACCTAATAATATCATTACGGCAGGAAGAATTAACACCATTTCCATGAGATAATCCCACAATGTATTGATTACTGGCTCCTTTCTATCTGGAAAAATTGATAGAAGAACTATGACGATTATCAAAATCACTCCTAACAAGATCCAATCACGTATCATTCCTCTTTTTTGTTTTTCTTTTAAGTTCTTCTTCATAGGATNACCCCCATAATCAAGGCAATGATAATCGCAATAACAAAGCTTATTCCGTTTCGGAGAATTGCCATCTTCTTTCCGAGCTCTTTTATTTCTAGAGGTAGTGTGATTGTCCCAATCATTGTTAATGTGGTGATAAAGGCTGCAACAGCACTAACTGATGCTCCTTCCTCCAAAAGAGAAGCAGCTAACGGGAATGATAACAAAGCCGGAATATGTAACACTGCGCCCACTGCTCCNACAAGTAATATGCCTGTTATTCCAGATTGTTCGCCTACAAATCTTGATATTTGATCGGGTGGCACAAATCCAAGAAGTAAACCAATGATGATTATAATTACGAAAACCATAGGAAGCATTCTAATGAAAGATTTTCCAGCTATTTTAAGCGATTTTATTGCTTTATCCTTGTCTTTAGCAAATGCTATCAAAAGACCAGCGACAGCTATAATATTAATAATGACTGCAGTAACATTCATTTAATCATTTGCCTCCTTGTTTCTAACAAATCGATTACAATTTTCTTCGTTTTTAATTTCCATACTTTTTCTGGCGCCCCGCCCCCTTCTTCTATATACTCGGCAACTTCTATAATACCTGCATTTTTAAGTTCAGAAAGATGATAATATAATCCTGATTTCGTTAATTTTTCACCAGTTTTAATTAGATAGTCATAAATCTCTTTTGTACTCTTTTTTCCTTCTCCAATGCATTCAATTATTAACCATCGAGTTGGAAAACGAAGAGCTCTAACAAAATTACGGAGGCGAAGCCACTTCGGAGGCACATTGTCTGGCGGTTTGCAAGGGATGTTGTCACACATGAAAATCACCATAATGTTATAGTAATAGACTGTAATATCATAGTGATATATAAAAATTTTGGATTTAAAAAAACAGATAACATAGAGTAGGACAAAAAAGAATACATGCAGGTAAAATCGTGGAAAACCAAAGCTTTGCAAGAATTATATACGCATATCCAATAACTTTTTCATGTTCATTATAGATGTAAATGATTGCAAGGAAACCATTGCAGGGGATAATTCCATTCTTAGGGAGATATTCAGCCCTCTGAAAGACAATATTGATGTAGGATATAGCCTAGCTTTTGCAAGAGTTAAACCGGGCGAGATTACTCGCAAGCATAAGCTGAAAACATCATCTGAAGTGTATGTTATTTTGCGTGGAAAAGGAATCATGCATATAGATGATGAAACGGCAGAAGTTAAAGAAGGGCATATAATTTATATTCCGCCTGGTGCAACACAGAGAATAAAAAACACTGGCAATGAAGATTTAGTATTTCTTTGTATCGTTGATCCGCCATGGAGAAAGGAAGACGAAGAGATTCTTGAGTAATGTTCGTTACCTCAACTCATGAAATACTAGGCCAGTGAGCAACTTTGGATCAAACCAGGTTGACTTTGGAGGCATGTTTTTGTTGGCATCTGCTACAGCTTCAAGTTCTTCAATGCTTGTTGGATGCAAATAAAAGACGGCTGCATTTCCTTTTTCATCGACAAGCTTTTCATATTCTTCTCTGCTTACATTACCTCCTACAAAGAAAATGTTTGGATCTTTCCTCACATCCTTTATGCCCAGAATAGGCTCAAGCACTTTGTTTTGCAGAATGCTCACATCTAAGCTTTCTACTATGCCATCTGGAATTTCTTTCGGTAAAAGNCTCCACCACTTGCTTTTATAATACATCTGTATTTCATGCTTCTTCGGCTCTTCAATGCTTTCCATTTCCTCAACCTCAAATTCTTTTTTCAATTCATCAATAAAATCCTCTCTTTCTATTTTCCTTATTACTCTGTTATAAGGCATAATACGAACTTCGTCATCACTTGCTGCAAAAATCATAACATATTTTGCTTCTCCGTTGCCATACTTTTTCCAGTAGTGCCATGCTGCAGCGATGCGATGATGGCCATCGGCAATGTAAAGATTGACTGGTTTGAAAACTTCTTTTATTTTTTGGATTATNGCATNATCNCTTATTTTCCATAGCCTGTGGCGATAGCCATATTTTTGGAAATCAACTATAGGCTGCTCTTTTGCTACTTCATTCATTATCGCTTTTATATTCTCATTTCTCCTGAAAATNGTCCATACCAAGCCAGTGTTGGCTTTTGTAGCTTCAATGTGCCTTATTCTGTCCTGCAAAGGCTTTTCTCTCGTTTCTTCATGTTTTTTTATCCTGCCTTCCTCATAATCCTGTAAAGAGACGCATAAAATGAAGCCGCGCTGCCTGAATTCTTCATTTCCCTCTTCATATAAATAAATGGAAGGTTCATCTTTTATCATTTTATGCCTGAACTTTTCAAAGGCAGCCTTTGCCTTCATATATTTATCTCCATTTTCCTCCGGCAAAATTATGTGAATAACAGAATCTGGATTTTTTCTCAGTTCTTCCGCTTCCTCCTCACTTATAACATCATAAGGTTTTGTGCAAAATGTCGCCGGATTAGGGTNACGTAATCCTTCAAATTCCTTTACCTCCACCATAAAATGGCATGGAAATGGCGTATAAAAAAATAGTGATTGAAGGCATGTTAAACGAATGAATNNTATGNTGTTGCAATATTTTTGTTCAAATTGAAAAAATTAGCTTCATCATTTTCATTCTAAATTGGAAATTGCTTCAGCTGACAGAGCATGAAGAATAAGTGCAACAAGCTCTCAATCATTTATTTGCTTTCCAGTGCTAAAAAAATTTTTATAGGCGGCAGAGATAAGGAAAAAGGAGGTGTTAAAATAGAAGAACTACTGTTGTTTTCATCGATA
>Ga0180889_1181_pt1 | contig 11681 bp, 8 predicted proteins | sample Deesub1362A_J573_FD_124182 | JGI IMG/M metagenome (GOLD analysis project Ga0180889, IMG submission 124182) | Thermoplasmatales archaeon JdFR-43
GGGGATCGAAAGGAATAGTAATATTATCGGAAAAATAATTATATCCAAACTATTTTCTTCCATGGAAAAGCTTTCCAGAGATATCTTCCTGTTAGGCATCATAAGCTTTTTTGCTGATGCGAGCAGCGAAATCATCATGCCCATTTTACCATTTTTCATTGCCGCCATCGGAGGCGGAGGGGTGGCACTAGGTATAATAGCTGGGTTAGGTGATGGAATAGCGAGCATATCAAAAATTTTTTCAGGCAGTTTATCTGATAAGGTTGGCAAAAGGAAAGTTTTTATTGCTTCTGGCTACAGTTTATCTGCTGCCTCAAAATTATTTTTCCCTCTATCTACTCAGTGGTGGCATCTTGCATTCCTACGAAGTGTAGAAAGAGTTGGGAAAGGAATTAGAGGAGCTCCCAGAGATGCATTGATTGGTGACCTTTACAAAAAAAGGAGAGGAGAGGCATATGGTATCCATCGTGCTTTAGACACCGCTGGGGCAATTGTTGGAAGCTTTCTGGCCTTCCTTTTATTCTGGCTTTTCAGAGTAGATATCAAAACAATGTTGATTATCGCCGCTTTAATCGCATTCCTTGCTATCCCTCCAATAATTTTTGTAAAGGAAATTTCTATAAGAAAGAAAGAAGAAAAAGGCGAAATTTCTCCTGAATTGAAAAAATTCACAATGGTTGCTACACTATTTTCAATGGGGAATTTCAGCTATATGTTTCTGCTGTGGAGAATTGGAGGGGATTTTTCATATGAGAACATTTCTTATGCAATACTGGTATATGCCTTTTTCAATATAATATATGCCACAACTGCTCCTTATTTCGGTAAACTATCAGATAAAATCGGGAGGAAAATAGTTATTTTCTTTGGTTACATTGCTTTCACCTTTGTATGCTTTGGCTTCATCCTTTTGCCAACCTTTTCTTATATACCCTTCTATTTGCTAGTCACTCTTTTATTTATGACATATGGGTTATTCTTTGCCCTCATTGAAGGAAATCAAAAAGCTTTTGTTTCAGATCTAAGCAAATATAAAGGCACTGCTCAGGGAATTTTTCAGGCTTCTACCGGCTTGGCAGCGATTCCAGCCAATTTAATAGCTGGCATTTTGTGGGATATAATGCCAGAGTTAACATTTCTGTATGGAGCCATTNTTTCGTTGCTTGCTGCCATCTTGCTTTCTTCACTCGAGATTGAAAAAAGTTAAAAAGTATGCCGCTTTTAACCATAAGGGCGGGTCACCTAGAGGCCGGGTGGCGGACTGCAGATCCGCATACGCGGGTTCAAATTGCAACTTGTCTGGCAAGTTGCTTGAAAATCCCGCCCCGCCCTTAATTTTTAATAACAACAAAAAAGAGGAGGGGGAGGAGCGTAAGCCGCCTGTGCCCACCTTAGGGCTCTTTATATACAGGCATTCTTAAAAATAATCTTTTTTAGAGTATATAAAAGGGCAGAGGGGTTAGATTAGTTTATAAATTTTTCGGTGATTTTTGATTTATCCAAATATGAAGCCCATTCCTTCACTCGCTTTTTCTTCGTCTGCAATAAACTTTTCATTCACTTTCTCTTTTTCCTCTCCTTCAAGCAACCTTGCTTTATCCTTCAAAATTTCCTCTGCTCTCTTTATTGCTTCCTCATCACCCTCAATTTTTAAAAATACGCTATCTCCTTCTATGCCCAATGACTTTGCATCCCTTGTCCATATACTCTGCCTGCTTACTAAATCGTCCTTTTTTACTTCTTCTACAATGTCCTCATTTTCTTTTTTTATCTCAAATATTGCATATGCCATAATGGGAATATGCTTTTTACTTAAAGATATTTTCCCGCGAACTTTCAGATTCGTTAATGAAAGAATTGTCACCATAATCATTTGTTACCTCATCTTCCACCTTTCCTCCTTCTCCACCTTTTTTCCTTCCCACTGCTGCACCAATTCCTACACCAGCTACAAAACATATGCCTGCAACAATTGGCCAGTATATTTTTATGGAGTTGCCCTCCTTATTGCCAGCATTATTTCCCTCATTTATAACAACATTTTTCTCTAGTTTGCCACCTTTGTATCCTTTTGCTAGGCAAAGCATATTTGCAATCATATATGCGTACTTGTAATAAGTTAAAGCATTGACTTCGTCTTGTTCTTCAAAACTGCGTCCAAACTCGGCATAACTGACAGCTAAAATCGGTTCTATGCTCATGTTTCTTGCTTTCTCTATTGAAAAACTTGCCATCTGGCTGGTTCTGTTTATTTTGTCATATATTGCATCTTTTCCTATCCCTATCATTTCTATGGCAAGATTTGAATTTGCTATNGATTCCAGAGAATTGAAAAGGCTTGCTGCGGGGTAACTATCTTTTTGTTCATACGCTTTTTGAAGTAAATCGTTTGCTTTATTCACAAATTGCTTGGAATAGCCTGTTTCTTCAGATAAAATGTTGGCATATGAAAAAATACTTTGTGCATACTCATAATATTTTTCAGCTATTGCTTTGACCCAGCTTTCATTAATGGCATAGCTCTCGTTAAACTTTTCACCCAGATTGAGCCACCAGTAAACTGTATTGCTTCTTTCCATGGCATAGGCGAGATAATAAATGTAATCGAGATTTCTCTGGCTGCTTTTATTCACATATTCTCTTGCATCCAAAGCTCTTTGCTGGGCAGCACCTACGCACTGCAGACTTACAAGACCATTTATTTTTGCATTTGCAGCTTTCTTCATTGCATCATCAACAGCTGCAGAGACATTTTCATATATTTGTTGTATGCTTGTGCCATTGTAATACTGACATGCATATGTAACAAACAATGAGTTAATTTTTGATTGAAATGCCTTACTTATGCTGTAGTAATAGAATGCATTTTTATATGCAAGCTCAGCATCATTCAAAGCCTTTTCAGCATCATCCAAACTATTTGAAACTATGGCGCGAGGATTATAAAGCCAGTTTCCAACAGGTATATTTGAATCTTTGAACATGCTTTCAGCTTTTGAATAACTTTCATTTGCTTCCTGCAGAATTTCACTGGCGAGAGGCTGCATAATTTCTCTGTAATATTCTGCTGTTATTATCGCCTTTTCAGATTTCTCCTCTTTAAAACTGTAGTTAGTGAAGTACGCCAATGCATCATTTATATCCTCAACTTCCTTAACAATCAGGCCATATTTATTATAAAGCTCTTCAGAAACATTGATAGGCACTTTATGATATAATGTGACCCAACCAACTTTTTCCTCGACAACTTTATATTCTATATTCTGTCCTTTTGGAATCAAAAAGTATTTCATTCCTGCCTTACCAGCAGCTTCTCCCTTTTCTAGTATCCCGCCAACTGGTCCAATGCTTCCATCTGGATTTATCATTCCAGTCATTATTACGCCATCATTTACCGAAAAATCTTCCAGCAAACAGATAGCAGCTACAGTCATTGTGGCTCCTGCAGATGGTCCTCCAACAATAGGCGAATCAGATTTAACTTGGAAAAGGAAGTCATATTGACTAACATCTTTGCCAGTGAGCACCCCTGCAACATCAACAGCCAGCCTGGCGGAGCCCTGCATATCAAGTTGAGTTAAAGGAGAAGTTATGACAAAGACATTGCCAGAGCCATTCATCATTGTAACATTTATTTCAGTGAGTACCCCAAAATAGCTCCCGTTTTCACTTTGGGCTACAGCTGGCGCGTATAATGTTATGCTTCTGTAATGTACTTCTCTTTCCCATTCATGAACTGGAATGGCTGTAGCAAGAGGCAATAACAACAATACAGCAAAAACAATTAGCTTTTTCATGTAATATGGAAGTGTTACATAATTTAAACTTTATTGTGCATTTTTCGAATAATTTAGAACAACAATAAAAATGAGGAGAAAATGCCAAATTTTTATTTTACAATTTCACATTATCTTTCTTTTTTCCCCATAATGGGGACATATATGCACTATAACATAGCCAATTTCTGGTAGCCTTTTTTGCAACTCTTCAGCTATCCTTTCAGATAGCTTATCAGCCTCTTCTACACTCATTTTGCTGTCCACAGTAACATGCATATCAAGATGAATTTTATTCTCGCCAATATATGTGGCGACCATATCATGCACTCCCCTAACTTCATCAAATTTTAAGGATATTTCTTCCACTTTATGATAGAATTCATCTGGTGGAGACATACCAAGTAAAAATTTTGTATTTTGCTTTACAAGTTTAGCAGAATTATAAAAAATCATTAAAGCAATTAAGATAGAAATAACGCCATCGAATATTTTGTAACCAATGCTAACAAGTAAAATGCCTGCTATTGCTGCAACTGTTGAAAGGGAATCATTTAAGCTTTCAATAAATAGAGTTTTGTCCAGTATACCAGATTTTCTTGATAAAATGTAGGAAGCAGCTACAAGCAACGCAAGAACAGCAATTTCAATTATAACAACAAGTTGAGTGTTGAAATGTTCTTCAGCAGGCGATAAAACTCTATAAATTCCTTCTTTAAACAACTCAAATGAAATAACCGTAATAAAAGAGACGGCAGCCACAAGCGACGCCACATTTCTCGCCATTTCATGTCCAAAGGGATGGGAAGCGTCGGCTGGCTTTTTTGATATAATGCCAGAATACATGAGAAGAAAAATTATTACGATATCTGAAATGGTATGCATGGCATCGGCCAGCAATATGAGATAGCCAGAGATTAAATAACCATACAGCTTCATGAAGACGGTTATAAGGTATATCGCCAGAATCTTCCACATTTCTGGAAAAAGATTTGAGGGGGTTAATATATCTTTCGTAATTTAGCTTTTTCCAAACCATTTCATGACAGCATAATAGCGCTGCAAAATCGTTGCTATGCCAGCTACAATAAAATAAAACATAATCCATTCCATGAAATAAAAGCCATATATTTTTTCAATCATAAAAAATTGGATTATGCAAGCAATGAATAAAATTACTATCCTATCAGCTCTCCCGAGTATACCAAAATACACTCTTTTATAACCAATAGCTTGAGCTTGTGTACCCAGATAGCTCACTAGCAACATTACAGCCATGGCCGCCAAACCAATCAATTTATTAACCCATGGTGATGCAATTATTCCTCCTATAATAAAAACATCTGAAAATCTGTCTACGGCATGATCGATAAAATCTCCTTTTTTGCTTGCCTTTCCTCTCATCCTGGCTATTTTGCCATCAAGTGCATCAAAAAGCCCATTCAATAAAATGAAAAGGGAAACAGGTAGCAAAAGCCATCTTTTTTCGAATGAAAAAAATGCTGCTATACCTGCCATAACTGCAAATATTAGAGAGAGATATGTAAGAATATTTGCTTCCATATCTATTTTACTTGCTATGGGCTCTAGAATTTTATCCGCCTTTTGCCTGTATTTATCAAGCATTTTCCATCAACCACTCACTCCAGTCAATTTTTCCATATGACGGGGGCGGAATTTTTTCAATAATTTCTTCTACTTCTTCAGCCACTTTTTCGATGCTCTTTCCTGTTGTATCTATCTCCCATATTTTTTCATGCTTTTCTAAAGCCCTCTCCAATATAATATCCAAAGCTTCAGCTTCTAGATTTTCCTTTATTTTTTTTTCATCCCAGTTTTTGGCAACAAGTCTCTTCTTTAACTCTTCTGGATGACACCGTAGCAATATCACTCCATCCACACTAAGCAAATGGCTTAAATGTCCCTCTATTATTAGCACGCCTTCATCCTTCATCTTTTTTACGTATTCATCCATTGCCTCCTCATCAACTATCCTGCTTTCTCTCTCTTCATCATATCCAATGACAAATTTATCTGCAATTTTTTCCAAACGGAGCACTTCATAGCCTTTCTTCTCAAGCAGCTCAGCAACTTTTGATTTGCCAACACCTGGCGTTCCAGTCAAAGCTATTTTCATGTTTTTATCAACTCTATAAATTCATATGGATCTCTGCCTTCATAAAAGCAGTAGTGTATCCTCCTGTAATTTTTCTTGAATTCAACAACATCTTTTCTGACTTTCGATGGCTCTTCTCTATCTATTAAAATGCGTTTAAAGAATTTTGCTACTTCCTCCATTTCATCTTCTTTCATTCCAAGTCTTGTAAGCTCCTGTACTCCTAATCTTATTCCTGAAGGACGAAGAGGATGCTCATCTCCTGGCACCATATTCATATTCGCTATTATACCTCCTTCTTCAAGCAATTCAGCAGCCTCCCTTCCTTTTTCCTTTTCAACCTTGAATAGCACTTGATGCGATTCCGTGAATCCATAGTCTTTGCCAAGGACATCGAAGCCAAGATTGTATAAAGTTTCTGCAAGCTTCTTTGCGTTTTTCACAATCTGCTCAGCATATTCTTTTCCAAATTGCAAATGTTCAGCAAATGCTATAGCTTTAGCTGCCACATGATGAAGATGGTATGAAGAGGTAACACCAGGAAAAACTGCCCAGTCAAGATACTTCATTTCCTTCTCTTCTTCCTTTGTTTTATCTGCAAGAATAACTCCTCCCTGAGGTCCAGGCAGCGTTTTATGAGTTGAGCCAGTCATGACATCTGCTCCTTCCTTCAATGGTTGCTGGAATTTGCCTCCTGCTATTAAGCCGAGGACATGAGCAGCATCATATATTACTTTAGCTCCAACCTCATGAGCAACTTCAGCCAATTCCTTCAAAGGCGTGGGAAATAGAAAGACGCTTTGTCCGAATAGTGCAAGCTTCGGCTCCACTTGGCGAATGAGTTTTATTGCTCCATCAACATCAATATTCATTTTTTCTTCGTCGAATGGATAGATATGGAGAGTTAGCCCCCGCAGTCCAGCAGCTCCCCATTTGCCGAAAGATATGTGAGCACCATCTGCTGTGTCAAGTACTGTGACATCATCTCCTGGCGAGGCAAATGCCTTGAATATTGCCATATTAGCTACAGTGCCAGAGGTAGGCCGAACATCGGCATATTTGCAATCAAAAAGTTTTTTGGCAAGTTCTATTGCTTTGCTTTCAACCTCATCAAAATATTTGCATCCCTGATAATATCTATTGCCTGGAGTACCTTCAGCATATCTCCCATGAAAATCAGTTATTAACATTTCTTGGCACAATGGCGACAAAATATTCTCTGATGCAATCATTGGGAGACATTCGCCAAAAAACTCATTGTTTTTTTTAGCCATCTCTCTCACAAACAGAGCTTCTTTAAGCCACTCCATGAAACGAAATGAGAAGGAAAATAAAAAGGTAGTGGAAAGGTTTTTCTTTAAAATTGGCAATTAAATCTCTCTTGCAGTGTTAAAAGTTGATAATAAATACATTTATTTCATCTGAAGCGACGTTTTCTTTGCTGTCATATACAATAACTTTTACTCCATGTTTGCCAAAAGAAAACTCACTCCATGTCCATTTATAAGGTTCATCTTCATCAGTAAATTTTAATCTATTATCCACATAAAATTCTACTTTACTTATACCTTCACTACCATAAACACTTGTTTCTACCGTTATTTTTCCTATTATGATTGTATTTCTAGCAGGCATTACTGGCTTATTAAAAACATAAAGCCATCCTTCTCTTGGTTTTATTATTTCTACAGACAAAAATGGCATTTTTGAAACTTTGAATACTTTCGTCTCTTTTGCATTAATTCTATCATGAACAGTAAGGGTGCCATCTCCATATTCAAAAGAGACATTTTTACCGGAAAGCATATCTATGATATAGATGCCTTCTTCAATTCCAAGCTTATTTGCTTCAATGACAATTTCATATTCTTTTGCAACGCTATCATTATTTCTTACCGTAAAATAAACAATGCTACCATTTCCAAATCTTTCTACCCATATGTCATTAGTTGCATATGCATAGGTTATTGGTTCCCATCCAGCCAAATATAACTCATCTAATATTGGAATAATTTTCTTGTAGATTGGGCGAGCTTTTTCATAATTGCAATTGGCAAAGAAATCATCTTTCATTAATGGATATATTCCATAAAACAGGCTTTCGTTTACGAATTCATAAACATAAGGCAAAATCACCCTTCCATATTCATCATACATTTTGTTGCATTGATGCGCCGCAACATAACGATGATAAGCCATACTTCGCCTATAATTCAATGCTTTGTCATCAAAATTCCATCTCGTTAAAGAGCCCATTTCAAATGGCAACGCCGCCAGATAAGGAAAGCCAAAAGTTGCTATCCCCATTTCTACACAATTTCCAGTGATTTTAACATGAGGATAATTTTCTCCAGCCCATTCTGATAAGTTTTTTAGATATTCCACCATTGGCACCATTCCGTGTATGCCCGGCTTAAAATCATTTGGGTTATAGACGAGATAATCCACATATTGAAAGCGAGAGGAATTGGTATCGATATATCTGCACATTTTCATGAAATTGTCAATTTCTACGCCGTCTATTATTCCACCGTACTTCTCAGCATTTTCAAAAGCAAGCTGAATAATTTGAATCATCATTTTTGCGATACCATTTTGTAAATCTGGCTCTGTGTTCAGTGGAATCCTAGCTACCCAGGCATCTGGAGCCCAGTTTGGTCCTCTTAAAATTTTTCCTAAGATAATGTTGCCATTTATATCAAGCATTGTGGAATTTTTCGCTGCCATGGCTTTCATTTTAGTAAAATAGCTTCCATTTTTGGCGTAGTAATCAATCAAGCTTATAAATTCATCATAATTTGGGCAGGGCTCGTTTATTCCTTGTAAAGAAAGCACTCCAATTTCAGTTGGCAAAGTATATTCGGCCACATAAATATTTTTTTCATTGTATTCTGCAATTAATTTAGCTTGATTTTCATTGTGGAAATGCCCTTGGATGGCTCTTATTCCAAAATCTGCTAACTCATAGCTACAATTCAAAAATTTTGAATCTATGCTTTCTTCAAAATATTCTGGGAAAAATTTGTAATATCTCGCCAAAGCACTTCTGAAGCCCCTGCTGGCATTGCATTTATAAATGTAGATGGTGAAATTTACCTTGTTAAACTTTGCTAAAGGTGATATTCCAAAGTTAAAGGATATTCCAAATTTTTTGATATTGCTATCATAAAAAATTCTGAAAATGCGAGGTTTTGATAAGGGAATGGCTATGGCAATACCAACATTTTTTGTTATTGCTGCCATTGGATATGGAGAAATAGGCAAATAGCTACTTTCATCAGCATTTTCAACTAGCTGATACACTCCATCTGAAATTTCTCTCCAATTTCTAATATCATCCCACCATTTCCATTGAGTGGCATCTATAGGCAAAAGAAAATATATATCGATTGCTTTTTCTTTCCTCCCTTCAATTTCCCCATTTACTTCAATATATTTTCCCTTTGATTCATAAGTTGTTGAAAATTTTAATTCTTCAAAGCTTCCTTCATAAATAAGTTTGTTTCCTTCTTCTTTTAGCCCTCCTTCTATAGCTTTCATTTTTGCTTCCTCTGGCAGTTCATAAAAGCAAATATCGTCGAACCATGCAGTATTTTTTTCCATACCTGGAATACTATTTTCTCGTGGACCTGTAAAAATTATGGCTATTTTTGCCTCCTTTGCATTTAAAGGCGAAATAAAGATTTTTGAGAATTTTTTCCACGATTCTAAAGTATGATGGATTTGTAGTTCTTCTTGGCTTATTTCATTTCCTTGGGCATCATAAAATATGCAGGCAGCATACATTGAAGTGCTCCATCCATCCTGTAAAAATCCAAAATCATTTTTAGCATACAGAGATAAACAATATTCAACGCCTTCTTTTATCTCAAGTGGCGAAGAAATACAAGCCATCTGACTCGATTTTTTGGAGGCATAAGAAAACATTTTGAGCGAAAAGTTGCCTGAATATGCATCTTCATCTAGAGTTATATTCATTTCCCCCTGTATAGCATAAAGTTGCCATCCATCAGCTATGCCATCTTTATTGTCATCGATTTCAAAACTTGGATTATAAATTAAATTCCTTATTTCATAATCTGGGGTAAAATCTCTTATATAAAATGGCAATGCTTTGTATCCAATTTCTTTTCCATCAACCTTTATGCTCGTGATTTCTCCATTTTCATTTAATGTTAGTTGCAGACCATCATCTGTTGAAACAACAAATTCATTGTATGAGGTGCTTAAAGGGAAACTCAATAAAAGGAGAACAGGTATGCCAATAGCGATTAATTTTTTCATGAATTAAAATTATCTTTTACTTTATATGAATTTACCAAATTCCATCCCAAATTTGTCCCAAATTCATTTTAATTCCTCTAATATTTTTTTCAAATTTAGGCAAAAGAATAGGTATGCTTTCCATAGTTTTACAAAATGAATGCTATGACTTCTAATTCATCGTATGCACTCTTTTCGTTTTTATATGCTATTACTTTTATTTCATGTTTGCCTATAGAAAATTCATTCCATATCCATTGATAGGGCGGTAGTTCATCAACAAATTTTAGCTTATTATCTATATAAAATTCGATCTTTTCAATTTCATTAAATGATACCTCTATCGATATTCTGCCTATAATGATGGTGTTTCTAAGAGGCATTATAATTTTATCAAAAAGATACAAATAACCTTCCAATGGTTTTTTAATATATATCATGAAATCTTCTTTTAGCTTATCTCTCCATATTATATCAATGACAATTTTATTCCTTTTACATAAAGAATCTGCATATTCCTCATTATATGAACTTTTGTCATAGCCTTTTAAATAAACATCGAAAAAACGTAGAGCTAATGCCTTACTTACGTTTCTTGTCTCTTCACTCCTTAGAGTTTTACGCCAATCTGAAAAATCGGTATGTCTTGTCATTATGAAACGGAGGAAATATACATCTTCAAAAGTTATTTCATTGAAAGGTTCCATTCTCCAATCAACTAACTCATCACTTTCTGCAAAAAAACTAATTGGCCTAGTAATATTCTTCCAGCTTCCATTAAAGAAATAATCATTTACTCTGTCAATTTTTGGATTTCCTCCTGCGCCTTGGGGAGAAATTGCTACTCCTGCTTTTATTCTGTTATCCTCAAAACTTGCTATGCCGTATGGCATTTTTACTAATGCTCCCATAACAGCCATTACAGTATATGCTCCATAAGAATGTCCCAAAATGCCTATTTTGCTTAAATCCATTTTTCCTTTTAAATCTTCATCACTTTCATTCCATATGTATGCCATATCAATAACAAAGCTTATATCTTTAGGGCGATTTTCCCATTCTGTTTTATTTCCCGCCATTTCTTCCAAAGCTTCTTTAAATGAGTAGCCTTTTTCTAATAAATGCCTTAGATATTCTGTATCACTTCCAACATGTTCTGGAATGATGACAACATAACTATTACTAACTAAATGCTTAACATGCGTTATTAAGCTACTTTTATTTCCCCCTCCTCCATGAGAAACAATAATTACAGGAAAATTTCCTCCATTTATAGGATAATAAACAGTAGTTGGTATGTTTCTATTCCTGCTTGCATCATATAGGTTAAAATTTTTTGAGGCATATACATTTTCATCCAAAGAAATCGAAATATGAGGTATAAGAAGCAATGCTATTATTAAACAAGCTATCTTCATTTTATCCTCCTATATTAAATATTATGACTTCTTTTTTATCCAAACTATTATTTTCTCTAATATCATAAGCTACAACCCTTATTTCATGTCTGCCAAAACAAAACTCAT
>Ga0180889_1182_pt1 | contig 11662 bp, 8 predicted proteins | sample Deesub1362A_J573_FD_124182 | JGI IMG/M metagenome (GOLD analysis project Ga0180889, IMG submission 124182) | Thermoplasmatales archaeon JdFR-43
AAAAAAGTAATAAAAACATGAAAAGGAAAGGAAGTGGCTTGACAGCATACCGCCTTTCCCACGGGCTCGCGCACCGTAGTACCGGGCGGTACGCGGCAGGCTTAACTTCCGGGTTCGGGATGGGACCGGGTGTTTCCCTGCCGCTATGGCCGTCAAGCCACCAGCTAGCATGAAAGGTTATGCATACGCAGCCTGTTAAGCGAGAGCTGCTCGGGCGATTAGTAGCCGCGGGCTNAACGGGTCGTTGCCTCCCCGCTTACACCCCGGCCCTATCAACCGGGTCTTTTACCCGAGCCCTAACGGTGCCTCGTTTCAGGGTGGGTTTCCCGCTTAGATGCCTTCAGCGGTTATCCCTTGCGGCGTAGCTGCCCAGCATGCCCTGTCGGACAGCTGGTAAACCAGAGGCCGCAGGCCCCCGTTCCTCTCGTACCGAGGGGCCTTTCCCCTCAGGCACCGAGCACCCCCAGCGCAGAGCAACCAACCTGTCTCGCGACGGTCTAAACCCATCTCACGATCCGCTTTAATGGGCGAACAACCCCACCCTTGGCGGCTGCTGCACCGCCAGGATGCGGAGAGACGACATCGAAGTAGCAAGCCTCCGGGTCGATGTGAGCTCTTGCCGGAGACAACTCAGTTATCCCTGGGGTAACTTTTCTGTCATCAATGCCCCCCATAAATGAGGGACATTGGTTCGCTAGGCCCTGCTTTCACATCGCGGATCCTCGCGGGGCAGATCCGCGTCAAGCCGGCTTTTGCCCTTGCACTCTACGGCGGATTTCTGACCCGCCTGAGCCGGCCTTTGGGCGCCCCTGATATCTTTTCAGGGGCGTGGCGCCCCACCCAAACTACCCACCTGCCGTTGTCCCCTTCCGGGTTAGAGATGCAACTTCGGGAGGGTAGTGTCTCATTGGCGCCTCCACGGCCCCTAGCGAGGCCGCTTCGACGGCTCCTACCTACGCTGCACACCCGAAGCCGCACCCCAGCGACAGGCTGTAGTAAAGCTCCACAGGGTCTTCGCTTGCGGCTGGGGGGTACTGGACTGTGCGCCAGTAAGTCGATTTCGCCGGGCTCCACCCGGGGACAGCGGGGCTCTCGTTGGACCATTCATGCAAGCCGCCAATTAAGCGGCAAGGTATTACGCTACCTTAAGAGGGTCAGAGTTACCCCCGCCGTTTACGGGCCCTTCTTCCGGTTGAACCCGGCTTTCAGGTACCCGCACTGGGCAGGTTTCAGCGGCAATACACACCCTTTCGGGCTTGCTGCCGCCTATGTTTTTATTAAACAGTCGGAGCCCCCTAGTCACTGCGACCTGCTCTTACTCAGAGCAGGCACCCCTTCTCCCGAAGTTACGGGGCTAGTTTGCCGAGTTCCCTCGGGTGGATTACGCCGACACGCCTTGGGCTACTCACCCAGGGGCACCTGTGTCAGTTCTCGGTACGGTCGCCATAGGCCACGCCCATACACTTTTCACGGGCACCCGGACTCAGCCGAACCCTCCTCAATTGGAGGGCCCATCACGCCTTCATCCCCTTCTCACCATTACGGTACTCCGGGGACTTCAGCGCTTAGACAGCGCGACGGCGCTGCTCGGCCTATCCGGATGCGTCATGCATGGGAGTATAGCCTATGGCGGCGCAGGAATATTAACCTGCTTCCCTTTCGGTGTACTCCAGTTAGGGTACACCTTAGGACCGGCTAACCCACGGCTGACGAACATTGCCGTGGAACCCTGGCCCCTTCGGCGGTCGGGATTCTCACCCGACTTTGCTGCTACTTTCGCCAGGATTCTCGTCGGTACGTGGTCCACTGGAGTTCACACCCCAGCTTCTACCCACGCACCGCGCCCCCCTACCTACTCCTTCCNTACGGAAGGAGTACCCGTGTCTCGGTGACCGGCTTGAGCCCCGTCCATTTTCGGGGCCCACACCCTCGGCCGGTGAGCTGTTACGCACTCTTTAAAGGATGGCTGCTTCTAAGCCTACCTCCCGGCTGTCTGGGGGTGTGGACTCCCTTTGGGTCACACTTAGCCGGTACTTGGGGACCTTAACACGGGGCTGGGTTCTTTCCCTTTCGGACGCCAACCTTACGCCTGACGCCCGAACTCCCCGGGTCTACGGCGGTGGCACGTTCGGAGTTTGACAGGATGGCGAGGGCTTTCGCCCCCTAACCACCCAATCAGTGCTCTACCGCACCACCTACCTCGCCGGAGGTCTTCCTGCGGGAAGCTTCGGGGGGAACCAGCTATCTCCGGTCTAGATTGGCCTTTCACCCCTATACGCGGCTCATCCGAACGATTTGCACGTCAGCACCGGTGCGGTCCTCCACCTCCCTTTCAGGAGGCTTCAACCTGGCCGCGCATAGATCGACCGGTTTCGGGTCTCCTGACGATGACTCAAGGCGAGCACACCTNGCCCCTCGTGCCAGATGGCACTGCGGGCACTCGCTTTCGCTACGGCTTCAGGCTTTCGCCTTTAACCTCGCCATCGCCAGGAACTCCCTGGCCCGTTTTTCGAAACGTACGGCAGGACGCTGGGCATACGCCCTTTCACGCCCTACCTGCCTGTAACCGCCTGGTTTCAGGCTCTTTTCACCTCCCTCTTCGGGGTACTTTTCAGCTTTCGGTCACCCTACTAGTTCGCTATCGGTCTCGGGACGTATTTAGGGTTGGGAGTTTATGCCTCCCACCTTCACGCGGGATATCCAACCCGCGCTACTCTGGAACACCCGGACTCTCCCTCCTGGCTTANCCCTACGGGACTATCACCCTCTATGGTGCGGCATTCCAGCCGACTTCGGGTTCACCATTTGGGAGTACCGGGGTCCAAACACCACATCCCTCCTGCCTTTCGGCAAGAGGTTCGGTTTGCCCTGTGCCGTTTTCGGTCGCCCCTACTCACGGCATCGCTATTGCTTTCTTTTCCTGCGGGTACTAAGATGTTTCAATTCCCCGCGTTCCCGATCCCAATGGGATCGCTACGGGTTTACCGTAGCAGGAAGTCCCATTCGGGAATCCCCGGATCAAAGGCTCCTTGCGCCTACCCGGGGCTTATCGCAGCTTGGCACGCCCTTCCTCGGCGCCCGAGCCTAGCCATCCACCAGACGGCGTAGCAGCAGCTCTTTACGCCCAGGCTGCGTATGCATAACCTCATTGGAGCATGATAGCTCCTAGGTTCTTACCAATTGGTCTCCGGGGAGACCAATTGGCGAAAATGGACCGGGTGGGATACCCTGCTGGCCAGCATTTGAACCCACGACCTCCGCCTTGCAAGGGCGGCGATCTTCCACTGATCTACCGGCCCATTCGCAGAAGCATTGGCTAAATTTGGCGCTTGGTGGGGGTGCGAATAAGTACAAAGGAGGTGATCCATCCGCAGGTTCCCCTACGGATACCTTGTTACGACTTAGCCCCGCTCGCTGAGCCTGGGTTCGAGTCTGCCAAGCCGGCAGACCCTCACCCAGACCCAACTCGCTTGGCTTGACGGGCGGTGTGTGCAAGGAGCAGGGGCATATTCACCGCGCCATTTTGAGGCGCGATTACTACGGAATCCACCTTCACGAGGGCGNGTTGCAGCCCTCGGTCCGAACTACGACTGGGTTTAGGGATTAGCTCCCCCTTTCGGGGTCGCAACCCATTGTCCCAGCCTTTGTAGCGCGCGTGTAGCCCGGGGGATTCAGGGCATACTGACCTACCGTTGCCCCCTCCTTCCTCTGGCTTAGCGCCAGCGGTCCCCCTAGTGTGCTCTGCCCCCGGAGGGACAGATCGCAACTAGGGGCGGGGGTCTCGCTCGTTACCTGACTTAACAGAACGCCCTACGGTACGAGCTGACGGCGGCCATGCACCACCTCTCCCCCTATTAGTCGGGCAAGGTCTTCAGCCTGGCCCACATCTGGGGGTCTCCCCCGGTGAGCTTCCCGGCGTTGAATCCAATTAAACCGCACGCTCCTCCCGTTGCAGTGCTCCCCCGCCAATTCCTTTAAGTTTCAGCCTTGCGACCGTACTCCCCAGGCGGTGGGCTTAACGGCTTCCCTACGGCACTGGGACAGCTCATGGCCATCCCAATACCAAGCCCACATCGTTTACGGCCAGGACTACCCGGGTATCTAATCCGGTTCGCTCCCCTGGCTTTCGTCCCTCACCGTCGGACCCGTCCTAGGAGAGCGCCTTCGCCACCGGTGGTCCTCCAGGGATTACAGGATTTCACCCCTACCCCTGGAGTACCCTCTCCCTCCTCCGGTCCCTAGCCCGGCAGTCTACCCGGAATTCGTGAGGTTAGGCCTCACGATTTACCCAGGCATTTACCGGGCCGGCTACGGACGCTTTAGGCCCAATAATAGTGGCCACCACTCGGGCTGCGGGTATTACCGCGGCGGCTGGCACCCGTCTTACCCAGCCCTTACTCCCCGAGCTTTCTAGGCTCGGGAACAGCCTACGCTGAGCGTAGGCACTGGGAGTCCCCTCGTCGCGGTTTCCCGCATTGCGAAGGTTTCGCGCCTGCTGCGCCCCGTAGGGCCTGGACTCGTGTCTCAGAGTCCATCTCCGGGCTCCCCCTCTCAGGGCCCGTACCCGTCGTAGGCTAGTGGGGCCGTTACCCCCACTACAACCTGATAGGCCGCAGACCCATCCTCGGGCTCCTTGCGGAATTTCGGCCACAGGGCTTTCCAGCACCCATGGCCTATGGGGGTTTAGCCCCAGTTTCCCGGGGTTATCCCCCTCCCGAGGGTAGGTTGTCCACGTGTTACTGAGCCGTCCGCCGGTGGGCAAAGCCCCCCTGGACTCGCATGGCTTAGTCGGACTCCCATAGCAGTGGCCTCCGGCAGGATCAACCGGTGTTGGAATACGGTCNCATCTCCACCAAGCTTTACCAATAGCCAATGCTTCTGCGTCTGTCGGATTTGAGATAGCCTACCCTCNTACGGGTAGTTTTCTCAAATCCCCACCAATTTAGACCCAAGCGGAATAANCCCCCTCATAAATCAGGGGCATAGCCGGTTACTTGGGTCACCAAACCCATAATATAGCCGGTGTTTATAAAAATTTTGGTGTGTATTTCGCTATCAAACAGGAGAAAGCTTANTATCTAACCNGNTATTTTTTATAAACCTTTTGGTGAAGAGAAAAAGGAATAAATGAATCAAGAAATAGTGAACTAAGGCCTCTCATCTATTCTTGCTCATTCTTCAAAACGAGGTTAAATGAACGCGCGCATTGTTTTGTGCACACTCATAATCCTTTCCTGAACTTTCAGAGGAAAAATTTAAAATCACCTTCTATTTTATACCTCAGCGGGCGTGATCTAGCTGGTTAGGATGTGAGCCTTCCAAGCTCAATGCCCGGGTTCGAATCCCGGCGCCCGCATGTATTTTTTAGTTGGAAAAATAAAAAATGTTATGAGAGTTTGTCATTGAAACANTGCGGAATAATTCCTCTATATTCTCTTCAATGTTTTTCAGATAGATTTTATCTGACTTATCCAAAGTATTGTCCTTATTTTTCACAAAAGATGAAATAAAGTTGAGAGCATTATTCAGCTCCCCAATGTTTGCATATTCCTTGCATACTTCTATTAGTTTTGGATAGATCATGATAAACGTTTCATTATTCAAATAACTTGCATTGAGCCACATTTTTTCTATTGCTATTGCCCTCATTTGTANGTTCATATCTGATAAAGTGAGCAATTGTATCGCTTCCTCCTCCTTTCCTTCCTGTAGCAACTTTATTGCTTTTAATTCCGCTTCTTCAATCTCGTTTATAAACTCAGCCTCAACTTCCTCAAATATGCTTGTAAGATTGTCATGCCCATATTTTTCCAAAAGCTGCAAAGCAATGGAATGAGCTTCGCCATTTTCATAGGCATCATATATATCCAGCGAGCAAATGTGCACTGGAATGAATATTGAAGCACACTGGTCTGCGGCAAACCACAGCGTGCTTAAAAATTCTGGATATTCCTTTGGAATTTTGTATACTGTTGCTGCTTCATAGCCACCTTGACACATTCCCCTCAATCCTTCTAAATCCTTGCTATGGATGCGAGACCATGCCATCATGTCTCCTACTGTAATGTTGCCAATTCTTTCTTCAATAATATCTCTCATTTTTCTTTCCCATTCATAGTATTTGAAACAGAGAAAAATTTTTGCCTTACTGCCATTAATATCAAGTAATCTGAGCCAGAAATTTCCTATCTGCTTTCCTTCTCCAACAAAAATTTCTTTTCCCAGTCCAAATGGAAAGAGGCGGACAATAATTGAATTTGATGAAATTTTTACAATATGAATACCCATTAAGCCACCGAGGCGTATTATCTCTCCTTTTCCCACCCAGCCAGTAAAGGTTGAATTGAATTGTGATGCGGTAAATAATGGATAGAGGAGATGCACATTCCATAGCATTTTTGGATAATTTGATTGAACAGCGATTCCATCTTTAATTTCCTTCACGCGATAATTGAAAGCGTCTGCCTCTATTATGGCTCCTTTATCTATTCCAACAACAAATATATTTTCGGCTACTGATGTAGCATGGAGTTTATCCACCGCATCACGAGTTAGCAGGCTGATTGCCTCATCGGCGTCATCAGCTGACTGGATGGCATATCTCATCCAGTCAAAATCATCCCAGGCATATTTGGACGGATTGACTAAATAAGAAAGGGTATCAGCATCTGCAATAGCTATGCCAGCATCATTCAAAATCATTCCAGGCTTCGTGATATTCGGAGGAACGTCTTTCATTGTTGTTGTACCTATAAATTTATGCTCNACTTNNAAATGCATTTTGAAGCCNAACCATGGATGATGATATTCATACTCATAACCNTTTGGAATAGAACAAAGTACTTGCAAACCTGGCCTAGCTGGATCGCGAACCTTCATCAATAAATTGTAATCGCCAGCGGTGGCATTTGCTATAGCCATGATGAGCTTGCAACCGCTGCCTTTTGCATATGATGGAATGGAAAGAGAAGTACTTTTTGCTTTTTCAATGTAATCTCCTTTAAAAAACAAGTTGCTGGTAGAGGGCATTCCAATAAGAAGGAAAATGATAATTAGAACAAATATTGTTTTCAATTTCATTTTCTTTTCAATATGATTTCAGTATAAATATCTTTCTTGGTTATGCTATTTTCTTTTCAATATTGTGGAGTATTCCCAGTATTTTTATTAAGAGATGCCTGTTGATAAGGGTATCCAGATAGCCAGTTAGGAGAACTTTTTGCGTAATTTTATTATCATCTAGAATTTCTTTTCGCAACTTTAGGATGCCATCTTCCACATCTTTGTAACGGCCTTCCGAAAATAATTGATTTGCTTCTTCGCTATTCAGAAAATTTTCCATCTGTTCCCTGAATTTAACAATTAATCGAAAAAACTCTTCTGCCTCACTATAACTATTCTTTTCATTCATAGAATTATATACATTATTATTTAGATAACTTTCTGAATTTACCGGTAAATCGGGAATTCTGGCTCATCTTTATTTTTCGTCGCTTCCCTTACAATTTCTCTTGCAGTTTCTCTGCTGATACCGAATGCTTTTACGAGGTATTCAGCAACCTGTTCTTTTGTCTCCCCTTTCTGCAGTTTTTCATCTACTATTTTGAGAACATGCATCAGCTGGGCTTCTCTGTATTCCTCATCCAAGCCAAGTTTTTCCACCATATCATTTAGGGCGAGCAGAGTAACAGTTAGGGCATCATTGAATTCTTCTCTATTTAAAGCTGCTAGGTCCAGATCAGTCAGTATTATTATTTCATCATTGTCTCCGCCAATAACATATTTTGCCATTTTCCATCTTCCATTTAGCATCAGCAATGTGCGATAAATTTTGAGCCTCTCTTTTATCTCCATAATTGCTGTTTCTATGCCAGTATAAATTTGAAGGGAGGCAAAACCTCTGCTTATATTAACAAAAACGCTATATGGTGTTCTGGGACTTGTTGCTTTTATCCATATACTGTTGTTTATCTCATCTACTTTAACGTCCCAATGTTCATCTAGAGGCTTATCAGAATCAGCAATCTCTTCCTCAAACCACTTTATGAATTTCTCTTTCCAGCTTTCTTCCATGATAATTAATGGAATGTATAATAAAAAGGTGATGTTATTTTTCGTATCCCAGCTCTTCAAATGCAAATTTCCATTCTCTGTATACCTTCTCTTTTATTTCATTGGTGAGGGTATAGCTATATGGCTTGTAGTCCTTATGTTTTTCAACAAATTTTTCAAATGCAGGTTTTGCTTCCTCAAATCCTGTCAACCCAAGCTTTTTATAAACGCTCTTCAAGGTTTTTATTGGCTCCTTAACAAACTCTTCGTAACTTATCTCCACAAGATTTCCATCAGGTATCAAATTTTTTTCCTCGAAATATCTCTTGTATACCTCCCTGTAAAAATCCAAGATAAATCTATCCAGTTCTTCCTTTTCAATATGCTGGAATGAAAATATTGGTAAAATCTTTTCATACAGCCTCCATGTAGAGAGATATACTTTATAAGGGTCTCTGTATATGTGTATAAATTTTGCATCTGGAAAAGTTTCAAGGAGTAATTTTATTCTTCCAGTATTTATTGGGCTCTTAAGTAATATCCTCTTTCCATCATGCTTATAAGTTATTTTTTTCAATAGATAGGTATACCATCTTTTCCATTCTTCTATGATTTTTTTGCTAACGCCTTCAAATAGAACGTATCTTCTGAAATAATAATATAATCTTTTTGGGAAATACCATCCATGATGAAGAGAATATGGACAGAAATTTGCTATGGCATATTCCTCCTCATAAGGCAAGCCAGCTTCCATCTCCAAGTCATCCATTGGTCTTTTTTTGGGCAGATGTTTTTTGACAACTTCCTTAAATAGTTTTTCGCTTCCCAAAAACACCCATGGTGCCATTGTTTCAAGCGTTGATACATAAGCTAGACTTTTATCCTGTCCCATTAAATAATGCAAAAAAGTTGTTCCACTTCTGAAATGACCTACTATGAAAAGAGGGGGAGAAATTTTCACATTTTCTATTTTCTTATCAAATTTTATCCTCTCATAAATTCTAAAAGGTGTGATAAATGTAATCATGGATGTAACATACAGGGCGCGAGGTATAAGTCGCCAGTCTATGCAGAATCTATTTTCGACCAGCAATTTCATCCAGTTAGTAAATGAACTTCCTGCCAATGGTTGCATTTTAACGTTGAGGTAATATTCTTTATCGTATTTAAATTTCATGCATATGTAATGCATTTTTCATTAAAAATTTTTTATATTGATTAGACATTTAGCAGCATGAAATTTTGGGATGAAAAAATAGAGACAATACCATTAAAAAATTTAAAAGAGTTGCAGTTGAAAAGGCTGAAGAAAATTATAAAGATGGCTTATGAGAAGAACGAGGTATATCATAAAAAGTTTGATGAAGCAGGTATAAAGCCGGATGATATAAAAAGTCTGGATGACTTGGATAAAATACCCTTTTTAACAAAAGATGAATTAAGAAATTATTATCCCTTTGGTTTGTTATGCATCGAACTTGAAGATTGTGTAGAAGTGCATGCATCTTCTGGCACAACTGGCAAACCAGTGGTGGCAGTATATACAAGAAATGATTTAGAAGTATGGGCAGAAGTAATGGCTCGCTCCTTGTGGGCAAATGGTTTGAGAAAAAGCGATATATTGCAGAATGCATATGGATATGGGTTATTTACTGGTGCACATGGATTTGAAAAGGGTGCACAGAAAATAGGAGCAATGGTTGTTCCAACAAGCTCGGGCAATACAAAGAGGCAGATAAATATCATGAAGGATTTTGGAACAACGGCTTTGGCCTGCACACCTTCCTATTCTCTTTATATGGCGGAAGTTGCCGAGCAAATGGGCTACTCCCCAAAAGACGATTTCAAATTACGTATTGGGCTATTCGGGGCTGAGGCATGGAGCGATGAAATGAGAAAAAAAATTGAAGAAACATGGGGGATTGTTGCCCATGAACACTATGGTTTGACAGAGATAATAGGACCAGGTGTTGTTACAGAATGTGANGANAANAAGCTTCATATAAATGCTGACCATTTTCTGGCAGAAATTATAGANCCAAAAACAGGTGAACGCCTTGAGCCGGGAGAGGAGGGAGAACTTGTATTTACAACTCTAACTAAAGAAGCGTTTCCAGCAATTCGCTTCAGGACAAGGGATATAGCAGGCTATATTGAAGAACCATGCGAGTGTGGACGAACCCTGCCAATCCAAACCCGTATCAAAGGAAGGAGCGACGATATGATGAAAGTCAAAGGCGTTATAGTGTTTCCAAGCCAGATAGAAGAAGCAATGATGAAAGTCAAAGGCGTAAGCGGAAATTACCAGCTTGTCAAGAAAAAAGAAAAGGAAATCACAACATTACATGTCAGGGTTGAGCCCACTGAGGAGAGGTATAAAGAAGGAAATCTCGATGAGCTGGCAAAGAAAATCGAGGAAGAAATCTATACCATTCTAAATCTTCATATTCCTGTGGAAATAGTTAAGCCAAACACTCTACCAAGAAGCGAAGGAAAAGCAAAGAGGGTTGTGGAAGAATAATTATAATAGGAAGAAAGAAAAGATATTCAGCAGAACAACAAAAAGGGGCACAGNTATCACTGTTGTCCAAGTAACGGCAAGAGCTGTTACTCTTCCATTTATTCCATACGGAATTAAAAACATATTGGTGCTTGTTATTGGCAAAATTGAATTTAAGAGTAATACAACAAACCACTCTGGGGGTATCAAGTATAGTAGCATGAGAGCGCCAAAAATAGCCGCGATAATTAGTGGGGTTAAAATTACTGTAAGGAAAATAATTTCTTTTACCCAAGCAAGTTCNCCCCTTTTGCTGAAAAATAGATTCTGCAATTCTTTTTTACTTAAATCCCTGACTTTTATTCCTGCGCCCACATAATATAAAGCGGCAGGTATTGTAATGGCTCCGAGAAATTTCAATATTTTCCCCCATTCGTATGTGGAAGTGGTTAGCCCTGTATGGGCATGTATTATTGCCGCACTTATTGGAAATATTAAAAGATACCACGGATATATCCGCAGGAATATTGGGAGAGGATTTTTTTCTTCACCTCCTTCCACCTCCTTTTTATGCAGTACAGCGAGTATATATGGAATAATGGCAAAAAGAAAGATGCCCAGCAGACTTATATATATGGCCGCATAAACAGCCAGCTTTTCAATTGCCAGCATTGCTCCTCCCACAAAAGCAGCACTCCTGCCCTGATTAACAATAACGGTTTTTATGAATTCTATCCTTTTTTCTTTTTTATCACAAACTTTACTTACTTTTTTCATGGCGAACAAATAGGCGATTATATAGAGAAAAGCCATTACTGCACATGATACAACAATGAAATCGATTTCCTCCTCAGTGAAATTGACATCGAGAAAAAGCCTGAAAAGAAGAATGGGAATAAAAACGAATAAGAGCACAAGACCCACCTTTTTCATNATCTTATCTATTTTTTCTTCGCCAAAAAATCTTGTGAGGAAAAAAGTTATAAAGAAACCGACAACTATCCAAGGCAGAGTCCAGATGCCACTTATGTATGGAATTATTTTATCTAGTATTCCCAGAATGCTATCCCCCGAATATGAAAGCGCAATGCCTTAAAAAATATTATGAAA
>Ga0180889_1084_pt1 | contig 10908 bp, 8 predicted proteins | sample Deesub1362A_J573_FD_124182 | JGI IMG/M metagenome (GOLD analysis project Ga0180889, IMG submission 124182) | Thermoplasmatales archaeon JdFR-43
TTCAAAAAGGGATAGAGGCTGCTTGTTTTTCTTAAAGAGAGCCCGAAGAGGTATAATAAAGCTAATATCGTTATTTACATCTTTTTTGTTCCTCCGAAAGATGCTAAGGAGGAAAAACTCGAAGCTAATGTAATGTAAACCTTTGAAACTATCTTTACGAGGCTTAATTGGATCAAAACAAATAACTATTAATACTATTAATAAAATTTATTAACACTATTAAAGGTAAGTATTAAGGGGGAGATACTAACTGAGTGCGAAGCGCTTAAATATCAAGATATATAAAAATTTATTGACAAAGGTGAACCTAGTGGAAATTATGTGGAAGACGCTTCAGAGGGATGAAAAGGAAGATTTGTAATCGGAATGCGGGGAAGGGCATTAGTTAGTTAACCTGTTGAAGAGTGCTCGCACAAGTAGAGCGAAAAGGAATTCATCTTTAAAGCGAAGACAGATCTTAGAAAGGGATTGGAAAAAGACAATTGGATAGTATAAGGGGCAAAGAGGGTGACTATGCAGGATAACAGCTGGATTCCAGAAGATGAGCGGAAAATCATCGTCCGGAACGTGCCTATGATTCTAGTTGACTTGGTAGTTCTGCATAAAGGAGATGTATTGCTTGGGAAGCGAAGAAACAAGCCTGCAAAGGTGAGTTGTTTGTTCTGGATGGAAGATTGAAGGGGGGAGGTTAGTGGGCGCTTTCTATAATACTTCTGATGTTCCTGATAACCAGCATACTGAATTTCAGGGTTTTACAAATGCAGAGGGCTTGCATCCCTATGTCAAACAATACATACCCAAGGTGGGTGGAAAGAAAGAATTACAGATGAATTTAAAAGACTTAAGGGGTAGAAATGAAAAATAAACCCTTAGTCTCAATTATAACAACTTCCTATAATCTAGGTAGGTTCATTGAAGATGCAATCTTAAGTATAAAGAATCAGGATTATCCGAATATTGAGCACATCATAGTTGATGGCGGCTCAACTGATAATACTCTCGAAATTCTCAGGAAATATGAAGGTACTTATAATATGCGCTGGATTTCCGAGTCTGATGAAGGTCAATCAGATGCAGCGAATAAGGGGTTTAGAATGGCAAAGGGTGAAATTATAGGTTGGCTTGATTCTGATGATGTTTATTTTACGAAAGACGTAATTTCCTATGTTGTAAATGAATTTAATAGAAATCCTGATGTTGATGTAATTTATGGAAATGCCGTCTTTATCGATGAAAATAACACAATTCTAAGAGTGCAACGAGTTAGTAATTGGAATTACAATCGATTGCTCAGGGGTTTTTGTATTTCTCAGCCAGCCACTTTCTTTCGTAAAAGGGTTGTTCTCGAAAACCAATTGGATGTAAATCTAGAGTACTCTAATGATTTCGAGTTTTTGTTAAGATTAGGGAGAAAATATAAGTTTCTCCATGTAAACAAGATTCTAGCCGGAACTAGACTTAGAAAACAAAGAAAAAGATACTCAAATATAACTTTGGCAAAAAATGAAGATAAGAAAATAATGGCAATGTATGGACAAGATTTTGGTTTAAGTTATTATTTCTTGAGATATTTTTATGATTTTCCTTACCTAATGTTAAAAAGACTATTTGGAATTATCGATATACTAGAAATAGAAAAACAGGATTTAGCATTCAAAGCAAAGATTAAAGGCAAATTATCACGAATTCGAAGTCAGCTCTTTCCAGTATATCTTTATAAGGATATAATGAAAAAACCTTGATGATTTTATAATTACTTATAAATAACACTTCCACCATTAGTGTAGATTTTATCTTTATAATTATCTAAATTGGGCAAAATGTCAGAGGTTTTCAAGAATCTTTCAAATAAACCCTCCACCATTATATCTTTCGCATAGTTAAGATATTTAAGATAAATATATCCGTCTACATCTGTGTTACTACTCAGTTCTTTCAATTTGTGTAGCGGTATCCCACCATAACTTACCAGCCAAAGACATGGGGAATCACAATAAATTTCCAATCTATTATCTCCCTTTTCAGAGAGCCATTTTGTACTATAAACATCTTGCTCTTGCACGTAAGAAGAATAGAGCCTAGCTTCTTTTTTAGTATTTCCATATACTTCTACGACTGGCTTGTCAACTGGTAAGATAAAAATAGAATGCTGCATTGTTACTACTTCGATGAAATGAGAATTCAATAAAAAGAATATTGCAAGAAATATTGAAAAAATCCTAAGAATTTTTTCTTCGTTCTTTCTATTATCATATAAATGTAAAGTAAAGATTTTTTTAAAAGTGTCAATAAAAACTTTAGCACCAATTATGCAAAGTGGTGATAGGAAAAGAAGCGTTATATGATAGACTCTGCCTAAATCTATAAATATTGAGGCTTGCTTCCGTTCTGAGCCCGAGATTATTGTAAATGCGAGTAAGAAAGCCATGCACACTATACAAAAAAGGATATATTCATCATAAAATTTTATTATTCCATTTTTTTGACGTCTTAACATATAGTACAATAAATTTAGAAAGCCAATTAAAACTAAAAATTGTGTAATTAAGAAAAATAATCTTAAAATCTGATCATATAAGGGTATAGGTGTTGTCACATAATAAGAAGTGGGTGAGCGCGACAACTCAAAAAGACTAGACGCAACATGTTCTCCGATGAAAACAATATTACTAAAGTTGCTATGTCCTGCAGTGAATATGTACCAAGTCAGAGTACTAACTATAAAAAAGGAAATGTATTTGTGTGTAATAGAGACCGATCCTTTTTCCCTTTTTAGCGGTAAAATAAATGAGAGAACACCTACAATAATGAGGGAAATCATGAAAAAGTAAGAAATACCATAATGTGAGACAATCATAGAAAAAGAGAAAATTAATAAAAGTAGTGTCTTTTTTAAATCTTTGTTTTCATTATTTACCAATACTAACATCACCAAAACTAAAAAGAATTCTGCGATCATCTGCTTAACTATTTGTGTCATCGTAGTGTAGAAGATAAGAGGAGCCATAAAATAAAAGCACGATAGAAAAGCAATTCTACCGTTCGTCTGTTTCCTGAATAACTGGTACAAACCAACTGGGACTAATGAATATACAAAAGGATAAATTATTTTAAAGACCCATGTAAGACTCATCCCGCTCATATTTGAGAATATGGATCCCAACATCACGATCCCAAGCATACTATTAATAGGGTTGTATATGCTCCGATCCCAATGTAAGTTTATTTTTACCAAGTTTGCAAAGTAATAGCTGATATGAATATCAGCTCCATACAAGTAATTTGATGATAAAGTAGAATGATACAAAAGAGAGAGGGCAATTACAAATACAACGAAAGGATAAGAATTCTCTAATAATCGATCTCGACTGAATATGATAATTGGTGCCAGTAAACCAATAATCAGGAGGAATATAAGAAGAAGGATGTTGCTATCGTGGATGTTAAGCATGTAAGCACCAAAAAAACTTAGAAATAGAACCAATATTAAAGAAACACTGTAGAGAGAAAATGTATTCTTCTTGTTAATGGAGGAAGATATAAAAAGACTCTTATTTCGGAAATAGATTACGAAACATAGAATTAAGATAATGCCGCTGATTGTAATAATTAAATTTGAACTTGAAAGAGGCCTTGAAATACCAATAACAGGATACAATGTATTCATTAGAAATCCGGTAAGCATTAGAAATGCAAGACTTGAACCTACAGAGTATAAAACAAATTCCACTATATTTAGTTTATGTAGCCTTATAATCGAGAGGAGAGTAATTCCGGGTACAAATATTATGTAGATGAAGCCAATTACCTGACGCAAGATAGGAATGGGCATGATTAATTTATCAAGGCTAATGATTCCAAATAATGCTAATTGAATAGAAAGGACTAGTATGAAAATTTTTTTAGCGGTAATTTCGATTATTTTATCTTGGGTTGTAAGATTGTGTTCATACACATTTTTTACTAAGCCATTGTTTTTCATATAACCCTCCCAACTTTGAGTGTATTTCATATTTTGCTACTTGCCTTATCTACGCTCGTACAAGTAGCGATGTGGCATAACCTGCTTTCATCTTGCATATTTTGCTCAGAAGATATGTCATAGCACTTTCTTTTCTGAATATGCTGCTCTAACTTGTATATCCGGTACTCTCCCAATTCCAAGCAATTCTTGGCAAGTGATACATAGAAAGTTGACGTATTCAATGCATTAACCTCGCTAAAGAGTTTTGTTCTGTCTGTATCACTCTTCCAGACAAATGGAATAGCAGAGCAAGGCGTAAGAACCATAAAAGAGATGATAATGGCGTCATGAACTAACAGCGAGGAATTGATGCCTATTCTGGATGAGGTCCTTCTTATATAACAATGACTGCTCACATCAGGCATTTCCGGCCACTCCCCCAAATGAGTATGAACGGAAGCTTGTTGGACTTTTAAACATGAATGGAGTATTACACATAATACAAATTTTATTCATATCTTCTGCATAGATTTCAGTTCCTTGATCCTCTTGCTGATTTTTATTCTCTCTTTTATATATTCTCGATAAGTTATCTTGGTTATTGGTTCCTCAAAAATGTTCATTAATATCTTTCCATCCATATCTTTTGGAATAGGAATGTCAAATAAGTGAAGAATCGTTGGTGCCAAATCATAGATTCTAGCCCCCTCAATTTGGACGCCTTTTTTAATTCCTGGACCTTTAATGCAAAAAATCCCGTAAAGTGCATGGGTTCCAGACCATTGTGGTGTGAAAATCCATTCTTTATCTATTAATCTAGGGAACCATACATAGCCCTCATTGGTAAGGGCTATTATATCAGGAGCATTATTGACATAATCTCCTTTAAGGAGATCTTCCCTTCTAAAAACCTCACTAAATAACTTATTGCCGTTTCTAGGATCTGTTATATTTTTCAAGTCGTTAATAAGTTCGTTTCTGAACTTTTCATATTCTCCACTAGGAATTAAATGTTTATTGATATATATCCCATCGCCAATAGGAATGGTTATGCTCTTTTCCCAATCAATCATTGTGTCGGTTCTCGGCATTTTGTCTCCCGAAGGGAGGGAAACATATATTTTCCGTTGCAGTGTATAGGGTATAACTCTTCTTAATAAAGAATAAACTTTTATCTTCCTCATTAGTGAAACTAGATCTACATGAGAAGCAATTTTCAGAAAAATATTTCGAGAATAAGGCTGCTTAACTGAAAAGAGTCGTTTTTTAATAAGCCATCGAGCCAAGTTGAATTCGGCTTTGGATTCAGTAAAACCATGATCAGACATAAGTATCACATAACTCTCTTCATCGCAAAAGTTGTTTAATAACGATTTTATTCCATCATCAATGATTACCCAAAAGTCTTCTATGACTTTCCCATATTTTGCATCGTTATATGCCCAATACTTCCAGTAATAGTGCTGAATATGGTCTATCCAAAATATGGACATATGAAAAAACATTGGATCAAATTTATTTAGTAAATACTGCGCAACTTCAAATCGTTGGATAATTATATTTCTACACTCTTGAATTGTTATATCTTTATCTACCGTATACAAATAATCAGGTGCAAGCTTATAATCAAACTTTTTCCGCAATTCATTTTCCAAATATTTTGGGAAAGTGTAGTTTGGAACATTTATAAAAAAATGTGAGACCATAAACCCATTAGGAATCTTCTTCGGTGGATAAGTGGTAGGCATGTTAAGTACACCGCATTTAACACCCGCCTCACTTAGATAGTCCCAGATTTCTTTAGATTTATAGGAATAGGAGTTGTTTACTATGAGTTTGCGTTTTTCTATATCCACATTTATAGAACTAAAAACGCCAAATTTTCCAGGATTTTTCCCCGTTGAATAAGCTTTCCAACCCGTAAATGTGTTAGGAGGTATAGTACTTTCCAGATTCCCACTGCAGCCTCTTTTAATCAAATTGGAAATAGTTGGTAGCTTACCTTTTTCCACTAAAGGTTTGATAATGTTCCAAGTTCCACCATCCAGACCGATTACTATTACTTTGGGCATTTATATACCACACCCCCTTCGTATTTAGGTTGAACATCTGTTCAGCAGTTACCTATCAATGGCCAATTTAAAATTTCTTACTTAACTTAGTTACTCTTGATTTGTTCTGATCTATTTGTTGTCTTTTCTCCGTTGGCATGATTAATCTGCTGTAGTGTGAGTGCTGACTGTACACGCCTACAGCTTGTCCCAGAGTCTATAGGAATGCCCTCGGATGATGATCGCGTACTGTTGTAGTGAAGCAACGATCTTGATATAGCTCCACTGTCCCCAACTTGCTTCCTCAGCCAGTTGGTCTAGGGTAACCAAGGCTTGAGACAGTTTCAGTTCTATGTGCTTTTGTACTTTCAAGATAGTGCTTCACTATTGCTTCTAGTGGTGCCTCCTTTACTTTACTATTGCTTACAAAAATTCCAAGAATATCAACCTAATTAATTTTATTCCCATGTAATCAAACCTGTGATATCAAAAAAGGTTAATTATTTTACTAAAAGCAATTTTTAAAAATTTTTTATGTGAAGTGTGACATTAAACTCCCTATAAGTTTTCGTATATTTTTACTAACTTTTGTACTTGCTTTTTCCAAGTAAAATCTTTTACAAGCCTCTTAGCGTTGGAAGAAATCTTTTTTCTCAATCTTTCATCTTCTAAAAGGCGTTGAACATTTTTAATAAACTCTTCCTGATTTTTTGGATTTGATACCAAAGCAGCTTTATTCTCCTTGAAAATTTTACACATTTCTGCAACGTCATCTACTACAATGGCTTTACCTAATGCAGCATAATCAAATAGCTTTACGGGGCAGGAAACTTTTGTATGTAACGAACAATGTTCTGGAAGAATTGTCACTTGAGATTTGGCTAAAAGCTTAAAGGCATCCTCATCTGGAAGACTTCCCAATAGAAACAGGTTTTTTAGCATATATTTTCGAATTTTCTTTTCCAACTCGCGTTTGACAGGACCATCACCAATAATATAAATCCTTATATACTCAAGTGACTTTGCTAATCCGATGAACTTATCAACATCTAATTTTGGATGTAATGCTCCAATGAACGTAATTGTACCATTATCTTCTTTAACATCTTTAAAAGTAAGATTTCTTAATTTATCATCAAAATATCCATTTGGAATTACTACTATTTTTTCTTCTGGAATATTCCACTCATTTACAACGAAATTCTTCATTGGATTGGATACTACAATTATTTTTGATGCCTTATTAACAGCTTTTTTCTCTATTTTATAAATAAATTTTTTAACTATACTTGAAAAATGAAGACTTGTATACTGCGGGTCTTCAAAGCATAAGTCGTGCATATCGAGAACAAAATCCAAACAACCAATTAGAGTTGCAAAACCCGCAAGAGTTGAATGTTCTATTTGTAATATTGCTTTTTCTTTTGCTGCTATTTTTTTCGCTTTAAGTGATATTAATAAGGCTCTACCAATTTGGCTTTTAACACCACTATCTTTGATAGAAACAGTGTATACATTTATACCTTCTAAATATTTAGGAATATTCCTTTTCGGATTTGGAACGACTAAATAAACAGTAAATCCACTATCATGTAAGCCTTTAGCAAATGCGACAACTCTATTTGTACCTCCATTTGGTTTACTAATATCACCACCATGAGCTATGCATATACTTTTGACAGTCATTTATTTTCACCTCCTTTAAAATCTCGTCTAAAATTACTCTATCGGATAATTTATTAAATTCTTTTCCTAAACGAATGTGTGATATCTCGAAATAATTTCATTCCTCAAACAACCACCTCCCGAATTCAAACACCCTTTCGGCAGACAACTTCCTGAAAAAAGCCTGATAAGGCGTCTCCAATTCATCAAAATTCAAACTCATGTGTGGCTTTACAAAATTATACTAGCTAACAAACTCATCAACAGAACCAAACAGGACTAAGCTTCTGTTCCCATCAGGCCAAAGAATTTCTCTATCTTTCCGTTTGTTTGAGGATGATTTATCTTTGCAACTATATGCTTAACTCCATTCCCTACGAGAAATTCTTTAAACCTATGCTTGGCTTTCTCTCTGCTCTTCGCTGCAACAAATTGCGTTCCGTGATCTGTTAATATTTTCTTAGGAATACCATAGCCAGCGAATCCTCTTTTCAGAACTTTGATCGTGTTCTCTGTCGTTGCAGAGTTAAAGACACCATAGCAGGTGATTAATCTGCTTGCATCATCCATGAAGGCTATATTCACTTCTCTTCTTTGTCAAGCACAATCCTTTTCCAGTAGGAAGAACATTCTTCTATTTGCTTACAAGAGACTTGAAGGAAATCATCTTGAAAGCCTACAGTAAATACAAACTCAACCCCAGTAATGCTGGAAAAGCTGATAGAAAGGGATTACGGTATTCGCATCCCCCACAACACCATCTATAAGGTTCTGCTCAACCACGGTTTGGTGGAGGAAAACATGAACAAGAAGAAAAAGAAGTGGGCTCTCTTTCGAACCTTAAACCCAATGAGTTTATGGCAGGGATATGTTTCCTGAAGAATTTTGAAACTCTTCTATTTCCTCCTCTACCTCGTTTATCTTTCTCTTTAAATCTAGCTTATCAAGAGAGTTCTTCAACCTCAACAGTGTCTCTTTACTTCATTGACATATTGCTTCCTGACGCTTAATTCAACTCCATGCTGCCATAACTTGTAGTTTATCTCTCTAAAAACGTGTATTAAGTCGATTTGCCTCTCCTCAAAGATGTTCAGTCTTTTATCTACATCTCCTAAAGCTATTAAGCCATGGAGGTCTAATTCCTCCCCTATATCATAACTGTTTACTCTAACCACAACATTCTCTTCAACAAGGATAAGTTCCACCTTGCTCTTCCTCGAAAACTTCGTTGTGTCTGTCGAGAAGTATGCGTTAGCTTTAAACTCTTGATTTACTTCTTCTCCCAGCTCCTGAACATATCCGTGGTTTGATGAAATGGAAAAGAAGTAAAACGGCTTATTTCATCTCCTATATCTCTGTAAGTCATCTTTAAAGCTGAATCAACCGAAATTGCTTTGATGTCCAATTGATACTTCCTTCTGCTTTCGAATTCAGCAATATCTTAGAGGGGGATTATCGTCCCCTTCTCTCTTACTCTTGTAAGGTTGAGGGTTATTTCGCCAAGCAAAGTTGAAATTGTTCTTCTCTTTTTGCTTTGCCTTCTGAACTCTTTCCCTCTCTCCTACCTTCTTTCCTGTAGAAACTGGGTTTTTGTTCTAGCGTTTAATCCATCTCCATATTCAGTTCTCCTATCGATTAGGTTTGAAAAAAGATAGCTATGCCTAAGATTTTTATTTCTAACTAGTTCCTTTCAAAGATTTAAGCTTCCACTAAATCTTTTATCTTTAGCTTATTTTGGGCTATATTCTTGTTTTGTTATGTTGTCATGTCCCTAAAGCAAAAAAATGAACGAGCAGTTTGAATTAATTTTTCGACAATTTTTTTGATATTCTAAATAATTTTTTTGACAGTCATTCATCGCTGATAAAATCCCTTCTTTTGTAGGTTTGCAAATAGAACCGCATTTATAACTCGCGACAATCCTCGCAATCTCCCCAACATCTGTTGTTATTACTGGTCTACCACTTAATAGAGACTCCAATGCAGACATTGGCAATTCAGGACTTCTCCATAAATTCAAGTAAGGAATTATCGTAACATGTGTTTTACTATACATTTCTGGCATATTGACCACGCCATTAATGATTTTCACATATTCTCTTAAATTTAATTCATCTATTTTCTGGAATAACTTTTTATTATATTTCCCCCTCCATACAATATAAAGTTTAGCATTGTTATTTTTTGTAAATTCTTTAAATGCTTCTAAAAGTAACGGTAATCCCTTATCCCTAAAGTTATCCTCACCAGGCACTTCTAAATTTGGTGAACTCGCAAACAATATTTTGAATTCATTTAATGGGGGAGGATCACTATATCTAAATTTGGATGAATCTACTAGAGGTGGCATTAAGATTATTTTATTTGGATTAACACCAATTTTTATAAGTTGATCTTTTGTCTTTTTACTTTGAGCGATAAACAATTTTAGTTTTTGAGAAAGTTTGAGAATTTTATTATTAACATTATCATTAATAAAAGGAATTGAGGTTACAATTGGCACACATTTTTTTAAATTGAGATATTTCATAAACACACTCTCAATTCCACCAGCTATGATCAACGTATCAAATTTTCTTTCATATATTTTTATTATCATATAAATCACAATACCATTAATAAATGAAAGAATTGGAGTTCTATTTATAACGAATCTTGAATTTATTATTAGGTATAGCCCCATCCGTTTAAAAGGGCGTAATCCTAAATCATTAAAAGTTAGAACTTGTATGCCTAATGTTCTTGACAAAAGGTGTATTTGATTGGCCATTGACTCATTGAAGTCCGGTGCGAGCGCCCCTCCAATTATCAATATTCTGCCAAGTGAAGACATAATTGATTTTATTTTTTTCAGATTCTCAATTTTCTCACTACTTGCTTCTGTTTGATGTGCCATACCAAATCACCCAATTTTTATGTAGATGTCTCTATCAGCAGCTTCTAACTTGTGGGATAGATTACTATTTTACTATATAGTTCTAACTCCCTTACTTGTATTAATTTTTGCATCTCTCAGCACATCTAAAGATATATTCATTCAATAAGCTTTGCTTCCTTATTAACTATTTATCAAAATAAAAAATAAATACTAAAATATAAACTTATACAACCCAGATTCAGCAATCAGTCTTTCGGAGGAACAAAAAAGATGTAAATAACGATATTAGCTTTATTATACCTCTTCGGGCTCTCTTTAAGAAAAACAAGCAGCCTCTATCCCTTTTTGAA
>Ga0180889_1034_pt1 | contig 10755 bp, 9 predicted proteins | sample Deesub1362A_J573_FD_124182 | JGI IMG/M metagenome (GOLD analysis project Ga0180889, IMG submission 124182) | Thermoplasmatales archaeon JdFR-43
TTATGCATCTTCGGATTTTTATCATAGATACCATCAACATCCATCAGAAAAATCACTTTTTCTGGCTCAAATTTCTGGGCAAGATATGAGATAATTTGATCGCCTGACAGAATATCGATGCCTTTATCTTTTGCAATGGCAACGTCTCCAAAAAGCACGGGAATAAAATCTCTTGCAATAAATTCCTCAATTACTTTAATCCATCCATCAACTATCTGTCCATCGTTTATAATGAAAATCGATGAGGGACTGATTGAAAATGCAGGCAGATTTGTGTTCAGAAAAATTTCGATAATCTTTTTATTAAGTTCCAGCATTGCCTGATGCGTTTTGCTCACGCCACCCATATTTTCTTTTTTCAGCCCTTCTCTTATTTTATATTCCTTTGCTAAGGGATGTCCAAAGCTTCCTCCGCCATGCACGAGCAGAAATTTCTTTTCTGGGTAAAAGGCGGCAATTTCCTCAGCAATTTGTTTAACAACACCTTCATTAAATGAGAATGGCTCGTTTTTATTGCATATCACACTTCCGCCAAGTTTAATTATAATCATTTTACTATAACTTCCGCCTCTTTCTCTCCTGCTTCAATTACAACATATGCCCCATTTTCAATTTTTTCAATATCTATGCCGTCCACGCAAACTATGCCAGCGAGAATTGCTCCTGTAGCAACGATTGTTTCTGTTTCCTTATTTATTATCGCTTTTGGTGCTACTCCATTTTTCTTTAAGCCATATATGACATAGCTTCCAACTGTAGAACCCTTACCATATGGAAATACGAGGATTTTGTCTTTAACGCATTTTCCTTCGAGCTCATGCCCCTTTTCTATTACAATGCCCGTCTTCATGTCTATGCCGCCATAAAAGCCTATTGGCTCTTTACTCACCAACGCCTCTCCTTCAGCNTTTCCNGGATATATGGTACGAGCTTTCATTTTATCCCTCCAGCAAATCCTCCATACTTTTGAAAACAACCTTTTGCTTGCAGAAGCCCGGCAAATAATGAGCCGCCTTGCCAGAATTTACAGCCGTGGTGTTAAATAAATTTTCAATAGGTGAAACAACCATGCATGTATCGGCAATAATTTTTCCTCCTGCCTGATTTATCCTTTCATCCAGCCCCATTCTCTCTGCGATCTCTTTTACAGCCCTGGAAGTACAAATCCAGAAGGGCTTCTTTGTCTTCTTTCCTTCAACAAGTCTTGCTATCTTAACTATTTCGTTCAATGAAGCGTGTGGACAGCCAAAAATTATTATATCTGGCTCATCTCCTGTATTTAGCTTATCATATGTTTCCTTTAACTCTTTGTCTCCGAATTCAATTTTTTCCAAGCCATCAATGCTTACTTCTTTTGCTTCNGGNGTTATGCCTTCAACATGATATAANGCTACAGCGCCACTCGCTGCCATTGCTGCGCCCAAGGCCTTCAAATCGTCAACATCAGCATCTTTTATACCTTGGAAATAAGGAATATTTTTCTTTACTTCTTTGCCTATNTAATATCCCATNGCNGCAAAATCNGTACTTGTTTTCAATTCAACTTTAACATCAACTATCATATGTGGCTGCCTGTTTTCATCCAAATGCAAGCCGTAATATGGTGTGAAGCCTGTTATGGCAGCAGCTAAAGCAGATGGACCTCCTTCTCTATTGGTTCTTGCCCCTATAACAGAATTGGCAAAAGATACGGCAGACGATTCGCTCCAAGCAATATGTTGCCTATATCTAGGTAAATTTCCAGCCAAATAAGGAGTGCATGTTGCTGATATAACTATGCCCATTTTCTTAAAGGCTTCTATAATTGCAGTCTGCTTTTTCGCAAATTCTTCACTTATCCCCATCTCTTTCCAGTTTTCCAGGTCCATGCCTGCTGGATTGAGAAAAGTTAAAACTCTAACTCTCGCCTCCTTTGCAATATCTTCCAAAAATTCAAGACCTGCGTCGCCTATGCTCTTATAAGAAACACCCGCCACCTGGACAGAAGCAACAGGAATCATTTTTTCTGCATTATAAATGTCTCCAAGCCTTACCAGCAAGCGCATCATCCTTGAAACAACTCCTCCATACTCACCATCTAACATCTTTTCCTGTTCTGGAGTGAGATACATGAAAGTAAAAGGACGGATTCATTAAAAATATTTTGGCCTTTGAAAGATTTAAAAAATGATATGATACCTAATTGTTATTTTGCAAATCCAATGAATTAATGCTTTTATTGTCTTATTTTTACAGGAGTAAAAATTGTACCACTTATTCTTACATTGTTTAAAGCAATCCTTTTATACAATTTTTCATTTATCTCTTCATGAAAAAGTTCATAGTTATATTTTTGGCATTTATTATGCTTAGCATTACAACAGCAAATGAAACTTTTAATGAGGGAAATAAAGCAAAGCTTGCAGAAAATGCCGTGTCAAACGGCAGCTTTATTGTCCAATGGGAAAAGAGTTATGGCAAATTATGGTGGTGGTCTGCTAGATATGAAGGACCGCAGCCGGTTGGGGATGCTGATAACGATGGCAAAAATGAGTTGCTTATTGGCGGCAGAGATCCTTTTATGAGAGTGATGAAATATGATGAGAACAAAGGAATGTACTATGAAGCTGCAAAACTTATTGATCCAGTTTTTGGCGTAGGTTATGGAATATGGGTAAAAATAGGGGATAACTGGCATCGCCTTCCTCAGCCTTTCGGCTCTGCAACAGGCTTTGGTATAGCAGACATAGACAATGATGGCAAGAACGAGATAGGCGTTGCGTGGGGACGTCATTTCTCTGCCTTTAAATGGAACGGAAATCGGTATAAGCTGATGGGAAGATACATTATAATTGGAAAGGAGCAGTGGGGAACCACTTTGGATTGCATTATTGGCGATTATGATAATGATGGGGAAAATGAAGTTATTGTAACGGGAGGATATGAAAATGAGGCATCATTGATAGCGATCAAATGGGATGGAAATGAATTTGTTAAGGAAGCGGAATGGGGTCATGATTCAATTTATTTCCCNTGGATAGCAGATGTTGATAACGATGGAAAAAATGAAGTTATAGTTGGACATGGAAGAGATTTGGTTGTCTTAAAATGGAATGGAAATGAATTTGTAAGTCATNTGATAGATGAATTTGACTATCAGGTATTTGGGTGCGTAGCCAAAGACAGTAATGGGGACGGCGTAAATGAAATACATGTAACATTCTGGGCTCCTCGCCTATGCATATACAGATGGAATGGTAGCAGCTATGAAAAAATATTTGATAAAACATGGAATGGGGAGGAGGCCACAATAGAGGCAATTGATGTTGGAGATGTTGATAATGATGGCAAAGCAGAAGTATGCGTAGGCACAGATAAAGTGCATATACTGGAATGGAATGGAAGTAGCTATAATGAAGAATATCTCATAGATGAAACTTATGGCTTGCTCGCCGTAACATGCGTTGGCGATTTCGATAACGATGGCATGTTGGAAATAAATGCAGGGGCAGTTGGAGTGAGAGATGAACAGGATTACAAAGCGTGGATATTTAAATATATGGAATGATAAAGAGAATCTAGACTATTCTTTCATTTAAACTTTTTATATACAATTTCTTATAACACTGTGCAGCGAGATGAAATAAAAGTGGCTGTTCTTCAAATGGAGGGGACAAATTGTGAGTATGAAAGCTATCTGGCTTTCAAACAGCTGGNAGTGAAGCCGNAATTCGTTCATCTTAAAGAATTTGAAAAAGGGAAAAAGGATGTCTTTAGTTACCAATGCATTTTTCTGCCAGGCGGCTTTTCAGCCGGCGATTATGTGAGGGCAGGGGCAATTTTTGCAGCTCGCCTCAAGGCAAATTTATTTAAACAACTCAAAAAATTTGTCGAAGATGGCTATGTTATCGCTGGAGTGTGCAACGGTTTTCAGATATTGATTGAATTGGGCTTTTTGCCAGCGTTAAATGGAATAAGTAATGAACCTGAGGCATGTCTGGCAACAAATGATTCAAACAGGTTTGAATGCCGGCAAACATTAATTAAACATGAGAAAAGTAAATGCAAACTTACAAGAAATATTCCAGAAGGAAAAATATGTCTGATACCCAGTGCTCATATGGAAGGAAAGTTGGTTTTTAAAGACGAGGAATATGCAGCAGAAGTAAATGAGAAACAGGTTGTTTTCAGATATGTTGACAAAAATGGAAATTTAGCTGGCTATCCATGGAATCCAAATGGCTCTTATGCCAACATAGCTGGAATATGCAATAATGAGGGCAATGTGCTTGGAATGATGCCTCATCCAGAAAGAGCTTTTCACGAATGGCAAAATATAGGGTGGCATGGAAATGATGGCAGGGGAGTTTTTGAAGGAATAATAAGATATATAGAGGAAAAATGGTGACAGTTGCTAAAGTAGAGGTTCTGGAAGATAAGGGCATCATAAGNGATTTGAAGGAGGCAAATAAAATTTATAATAAGGGATGCTTTGGAAAATTTAACGGGAAGCTAAAACTTACTTTAATTGAAACCTGCTATTTATTGGAAAAGGATAAGGTAAGGGTAGAGATAGATGGTAAAAAAGCGGATTTGAAGGAATTTATGGATTATTCTTTAAAATTTATTCCAGATTTTGAAATAAAATATCTGGTTTACAGGGATTTGAGGGAAAGAGGATATGTTGTAAAGGAGGGGAATGATTTTATTTTATATGAACGAGGTAAAAGACCACCAGCAGAGCCAGCTTTTACAGTAAAAGCAATATCGGAAAGAGCAAAATTTAAGATAAAAGAAATAGATGAATTTATTGAGGATACANAGAATAAATTAATCATCGGCATCGTTGATGAAGAAGGAGATTTAACTTATTATATTGCCAAATTTTTCAGACTGAAGGGGAAATTGAAAGAAAGAAATTATGCAGGGGAAATTGTTTTGCTGAATGATAGATGCATTGTATGGGATNNANAATTAATGAAAATGTTAAGGGAAGATTTTATCGGAAGAGAATTTGGCAAGTATACCCAGCTTTCTTTAATGGAGGCAGCATATGTTGCATCAAAGGGTGCAAAAATAGTAAAGGATGGCAAAAAATTGAGTNTCAAAAAATTTATTCAGCATGCCAAAAAAATACAGCCAGATATTGAAAATAGGCTCAAAGCATATATGGATTTGAGGAAATTAAATTTGCTACCAAAAACCGGCTTCAAATTTGGNTCTCACTTTAGAGTATATGATGGTAGCCCAGAAGAAGGGCATGCCCCCTATCTAATACATGTTGTTAATAGCGATTATGAGGCTACGTGGGCAGAAATAAGCAGAGCTGTTAGGCTGGCGCATTCTGTCAAAAAAGAAATGATATTTTGCATGATTGAGGATGAGAGAATAAAATATATAAGATTGAAAAGAATTACGCCGTAATGAAAAAAATAGCGGTGGTGGCTATTGTCCTCTTCCTTTTTCTTGGAATGGAAGCGAAAACTGAAAAAAGCGATAAAGAAGAAATAAAAATTGCACTTTATGATTCAATATCTCCTTCTGTGTATTTGCTGGAGAAATCNTTCCAATACGCATGGTATGATAACGGCACAAAATATGAGATGAAAGTGAAAAGAATAGACTTTAAAGACGTTATAAATGGCAGCCTGCAAAATTATGATGTTCTCGTTATAGGGGCAAGCGGCAGACAGTATTTTCATGGCTTAAGCAAAAAATGGAGAGAGAATGTGAAGAGTTTCGTTGCTAGTGGCGGGGGCTATGTTGGTATATGTGGAGGTGCAAATATAGCATCAAAAGGTTACGAGCATCCAAAACACTGGCTAGATTTCATTATAAGTAAATCTGCCCTAGGTTTCATAGATGCATACGTAAATGATGATCAAGATGAAGAATGGCAGTACTTGTGGAAAGAAGGCGGAAGAACCAATATCCCGATAAAAAATGAAATTCTTGGAAACGAAATTTTTGCAGGAGAAAAATATCGCTATATCACGTATGGAGGAGGTCCTGGCCTATATGGAATGGAGAAAGCAAAGCCGTTGGCAATATATATGGAAGAGCCAATGGATGTTGCGCCTTTACATTACTGGATATGGCTTGGNAAATGGATCCCATACAAGACAATAAAAACGGATATAAAGGGATATTATTCTGCGGCGGAAGCAACATATGGAAAAGGAAAAGTAGTCATCTTTGGTATGCATCCTGAAATACCTCCTCGCTTTAATGGGAGTGTGGAGGAATTTTTTGGCTTATCAATATACGGCGTTCCCCGCTATGTATATTCATGGAAGGGTGGAGAACAAAAGAACATGAGTTATAACTGGTGGATTACAAGACGAAGTATAGCTTATGTATGTAATTTGCCTTTGCCGCCGGCAGAGGAGCTATTCGTTTATTTGCAACCCTTGCAGGATGNAGTATTGGAAGCATATGCTGAAAATGCAGAGAGAGTGGAATTCTATGTCGATGGCAAATTTTTTGCTTTGGACGATACACCCCCATTTAGAATAAATTTTGATTTAAAAGGAGAACATGTTGTTAGGGTGATAGCCTATCGTAATAAGGCAGAGGCATGGGACGAAAGAGTTATAGAATCATAAAATGATTGCTCGATGTTTCCCACACAAAAAATCATCCTACGAATATAGCTTATTAAGTATAGAGAAAATTTAATAAATGTAAGCAAATTATCTTTTGCCGTTGTTGATAGTGATAAAATGTATCTAATCATAGTTGGAGCAGGAGAAATAGGCGAAAAATTGATAAATCTCGCCCTCAAAAACAAGGATGATGTCATTGTCATTGAAAAAAATAAGGAAAAATGCGATGAAATATCTAAAAAATACGATGTCATCGTTATAAATGCGGATGCAACAGAAAAGGAAACATTGATGGAAGCGGGAGCAGATAATGCTGATGCTCTAATTGCAACAGCAGATGATGCAACAAATTTGCTTGTTATTTCTCTGGCAAAATCTATAGGGATACCATCCCTTGTTTCACTGGTAAATAATGAGGAGAATAAGCCAATGTTTATTGAAAAGGGGGTTAATATAGTTGGAAATCCTGCTGCCATCACAGCAGAATACCTTTACAGGGCCGTACAGCGCCCAATGGTAAAGGATTTTATGACTTTGGGCAATAAAGCAGAAATTTTTAAGATAATAATTCCTGCTGATTCAAAGGTTGTTGGTAAGCCTGTTGGAAGTATTAAACTGCCAAGAGGAGTAAATATAATAGCAATTGAAAGAAACTCTGAAATAATAATACCTGCTCCTGAAAGCGTATTTAGAGCTGGAGACGTGGTTACTTTACTTGCAAGAAAGGATAAAATAGATAAAACAATGGGTGTTTTCTTTGAGAAGTAAATGAAGAACCTGAAAATTGTCTTAAGGGACACGGGGGCTGTTCTAATTGCTGTTGGAGTTATAACATTATTTGTAAATTTTATCTCAGTAGCGTTTAGAGAATTTGAGGCAGTTAAATGGATTGTTTTAACATCCCTGATCTTTTTATTTATAGGAGGTATTTTCAGAGGTATCGGAAGATGCAGTGATGAGCCGAAAATAAGACATGCAATGATAACTGCAGCCCTCTCATGGCTTATAATATCTCTAGTTTCATCCATTCCTTTTTATTACATAACAAAACTTGATTTTCTCTCAGCATTTTTTGAATCTGTTGCAGGATGGACTGGCACTGGCTTAACAATGATTGCAGAGCCAAGTAAATTAACCCATACCATTCAATTCTGGAGGAGCTTTATACAATGGATCGGAGGAGTGGGAGTAATTGTTTTAACCCTCGTGGTGCTTGCTAGGCCTGGTGCAGGCTCCTTCACTTTATATCGATCTGAGGCAAGGGAAGAGAAGATTCATCCAAGTATTATATCAACTGTGAAAACAATATGGTGGATTTTTCTTCTTTATACTGCCATTGCTATTATAGTCCTGTTTATTTCTGGCATGCCATGGTGGGAGGCAATAAACCATGCAATGACTGGCTTGGCTACAGGAGGATTTTCAATAACAGATGATAGCATGGCATCATATGCTACAAGCATTCAAATTTTACTTCTGCCTTTAATGATTGCTGGTGCCATAGCATTTTCAACCCATTATGAACTGCTGAAAGGAAGAATAAAAAATTTTTTNAAAGATGGACAAACGCAGGCATTGCTTTTCCTGGTTTTCGCTGGCTCTCTCCTACTCGCATACTTTAACATGAATGATGGCATCTATAGCAACTTTTTAGCATCCTTCAAGTTCTCAGCATTCCAATTTGTCTCCGCCCTTACATGCACTGGTTTCGCAACAGCCAACGTCGCCATATGGAGTGGAGAAGCAAAAATTTTGTTATCTCTGGCAATGATTGCAGGCGGAGCAGCTGGATCGACAGCAGGAGGAATAAAACTATTCAGAGTGATTTTACTGACAAAAGGAGTGGGATGGAAAATCAGGAGGATATTTTTACCTGCTAAAAGCACTTTTCCTCACAAAATTGCGGGTAGAGTTCTTGGAAGGGAGCAAGCGATTGAAGAGTTAAGTGATGCAGCAGTTGTGTCTTTTCTCTGGGTTATTCTACTTCTCATTGGCATTTTTGTTATTTTGCACACCACTCATGCCTCCTTAGAAAATGCAATTTTTGAAGTATGCTCTGCCCAAGGCAATGTAGGTCTCAGCACAGGCATAACAAGTTTGGATATGGATCCAATAGCAAAATTCATGCTCATTCTAAATATGTGGGTGGGAAGACTTGAAATAATTCCAATTCTTGTTTTACTGAGGGCAATAATAAAAGGAGGAAAGATATTTTAAATCAGTCTTTCAGCAATTAAATTGGCTGAATCGGCAGCGCAATTTACGCCCACGCCTTTAGATGCAACACAATCCCCCGCAATATAAAGATTTTTTACTGGCGTTGTCACATCAGGCTTTTCATTATCTATTGTTTTAGCCACGCCATCCAAATGCCAGATTGCTGCATGAATGCTCCATTCCATATGTTTTTCGTAATCAGGAGCAAGCTTTTTCAGATTTTTTTCTATTATTTCCTTCAGCTCCATCACCTTTTTCCTTTTCTTTGCCTCATCTGGCGTGCAAATTGCATAACTCTGCACCAGATATTTTCCTCTTGGCGTCACACCGCTTTCATAATTCATTTTGAAATCAATCATTCCAACAACATCATTTCCTTCAAAANCAACATTNCTTTCAATAAAAACAAAGGATTTGTTGAGNAGATTNTTATTCAACTTGTTCAAAGCATGATATGAAACTAGGCTTCCTGTAGGCTTCAAATTTTTTACATATTCAATCCATTCCTCCGGAAATTCCTTCTCATCTGCTATGGTAAAAATATGCTGAACCGGCAGGGTGGAAATGACAACATCATATTCCTTTTCCTTTCTTTTTATTCTTATTCCTTTTGCAACACCATCCTCAATTATTATTTTATTCACCTTCTGCCCCAGATAAATTTTTCCTCCATTTTTTTCAATGTATTCTGCCATTGCTTCAGCTATACTGTTTAGTCCACCATATGGATAAACAACTGGGTCTCCTCCCAGCAATTCACGCTGAGCGAAGAAAGTTTCGCCTGCTGAAATTCTGGATAAATCATTTACTGTGGTTATTAAGCGAGGAAAGAGTTCAAGTATGAGTTTCAATTTTCCTCTTCCATATTTTTTTATCATCTCCTCCATCGATATTTTTTTCATCTCCTCGATTTTTGATTTTCTTGTGAATAGAAGCTGTAAAATGCGAGGCAGAATGGCAAATTTATCTTTTGCTTTTAAAATTGGGTAATCAATTTTATCTCCAATGAAACCGAGCCGTGAGCCGATGAAATTTAATTCTATGCCGAGTTGCCTCAGCAATCTTACACATGCCCCCTTTCTGCCTCCGCCTATCAGATGAAAACCAAGATCAACTTTATAGTCAGCAGCAAGATTATAAATCTGTTGCAAATCGGGCGAAGTTGCAACAATCTTCATTTCAAATTTCTTGAGTAAGTTTTCATATCCTTCCTGTATTTTACATGATAATGCTCTTCCCCCAAGCAATTCCTCTTTTTCATATACATCAACGCTCCAGCCATTTTTAATTAGCAAAGATGCTGTTGCTAAACCACCTATGCCCGCGCCTATTACACAAACTTTCATTTTCACATCTCCGGCTGGAAAAGTTTTACGCCAGTTAGAGGTGTGAAGACAATATACCAAGCTATAGGCAAAGCCACTAAGATAAATGAAATTAGGCCAATTTTACTTATCAACATTATTGGCACAATTGAATATCTTGTGAATGCTGCAGATGCAATGAGCTTCCTTATCCTTGCCCTGTCAAATTCTTCAAGCCATAGCAATCGTATTTCAATTAAAATAACGATGGCAATCAAAAGGAATAGAAGGACAAGCTGCCATATGTAGTAATCGAGGCCATAGATGAATGGAATGAATATTAAGGATGCTGAAAAGAGGCGAATTCCTATACCAAATACCTTAAAATGCCATGGAATGAAAATTTTGTTGCCATCTACTTTTACTCCNGCTGTTAAAGCAATGTTCTTCACACCCATAATGAAGTCGTGGTCTGCATCCTTTACGCCTCCTTCAACAGCGTTCATATGCAGTGTTTGATTGAAAGTCAAAAGAAATATTATCCATGTTAGCAAAGTTGGACAGGCAAAAGCCAGTGCGCCAAATAGGAAAACGAGTGACATTGAAATGGCAACTAAAAAATCGGAGCCAGCAATTTTCTTACCATATAG